>Ga0123519_10000137_pt1 | contig 119398 bp, 104 predicted proteins | sample YelNatPaOPRAMG02_FD_87396 | JGI IMG/M metagenome (GOLD analysis project Ga0123519, IMG submission 87396) | Hot spring microbial communities from Yellowstone National Park - Yellowstone National Park OP-RAMG-02 (version 2) | ecosystem: Environmental > Aquatic > Thermal springs > Hot (42-90C) ... | reverse complement strand
TGTGCGCACGCTGATTCATCATCTGCTGTTGATCCCGGTGGAGATTGGGCGGCACGCACGCCAGATCAAGGCGAGTTTGTATGTGCCGGCGGGTTGGGTGGCGTGGTGGCGAGGGTTCTTGGCAGAGCTGTTGCCGAAGTGGCGACAACTGGGTGTGGTAGCTGGGAGCGGTTGAGAGAGGGGGGCTTTTGTCCCAATGACGTCGCGTGGGAGTGCTTGTGCGACGGAGGCGTGTCTTGGTGAGGCGTCACATGGTCTGCTGCTGGCCATCGAACGGGTCGGAGCCTCCACTTTGGCTCATTCGCCTGCCGCTCCGAGCGTTGCTCCAACACTTTTGCCCGTGCCCCATCTCCATCCGCACTCACGCTAATGATTCAGACGGTGCCCAACGTGGCCGGTCTTTGCGCTTGCAAAGTGGGGCAGCCGGTGTAGTATGCGCAGCCCTGCTCCGAATGAGTCGGAGGGGAGAACCGTTCCGTACAAAATCGGGACACAAGAACAACAAACCAAAATCCCGTGCTGTCAGGCGGGATGTTCCGCGATGCCGCGAGGCGGGCGGAATGCAACCAGGAGGCCCCATTGGCTAATATTACGGTACAAGAATTGTTGGACGCGGGTGTGCACTTTGGTCATCAGACCAAACGTTGGAACCCGAAGATGAAGAAGTTCATCTTTGCCGAACGCAACGGCATTCACATCATTGATCTGAACAAAACCCTCACCCAGCTTCAGGTGGCCTGCGGTTTTCTGCATGACCTTGTGCTCAACAACGGCATTGTTCTGTTTGTTGGCACCAAAAAACAGGCCCAACAGGAAATCAAGGCGGCCAGCGCCCGCACCGGAATGCCGTACGTGGTGGATCGTTGGCTCGGTGGCACGCTCACCAATTTGCAGACCATTCGCAAAAGCGTCGCCCGCATGAACCAGATTGACAAGCTCCTCGAATCTCCCGAAGGCGCGCTGATTCCAAAGAAAGAACAGGCCTCTCTCCGCCGCGAGCAATACAAACTGCATCGCAACCTCGACGGTATTGCCAAACTGGAGCGAATTCCCGACGCCATGTTTGTTGTGGATATTGCCCGCGAGGAAATCGCCATCCGCGAGGCCCAGCGTCTCAACATCCCCATTATTGCCCTTGTGGACACCAATTGTGATCCCGACTGGGCCACCTATCCGATCGCCGGTAACGACGATGCCATTCGCTCGATCAAACTTATCACCGGTATCATTGCCGAGACCATTGCCGAAGCGCAAGCCGAACTGGGCGCAAAACTTCCCCCGCCGCAACCTCAACCGGAAGCGGTTATCCCGCCCGCAACGGCTGTCGCTCAACCTGAAACCACTCCAGCCAACTAACCGACAAAGGGATTGCCATGCAGATTGATGCCAATGCTGTAAAGGCCCTGCGCGAGAAAACCGGCGCGGGCATGATGGATTGCAAACAAGCCCTTACCGAAGCCAAAGGTAACATGGAGGAGGCCGAAAAAATCCTTCGCAAAAAGGGTATTGCCGTGGCGGGAAAGAAAGCCAGCCGCGCTGCCAACGAAGGTTGCATCGCCAGCTACATCCACCACGGCAGCAAACTCGGTGTGCTGCTTGAAGTCAACTGCGAGACCGATTTTGTCGCCCGCAACGATTCCTTCCGCGACCTCGTCAAGGATATCGCTCAGCAGATCGCCGCGGCCAACCCGCTCTACATTCGTCGCGAGGATGTCCCCGCTGCCGTCGTCGAGAACGAAAAAGAAATCTATCGCGCCCAGGTCAAGGACAAACCGGCCGCCGCCATCGAGAAGATTTGCCAGGGCAAACTGGACAAGTTTTTCTCGACCATCTGCCTGATGGAACAACCGTTCGTCAAGAACCCCGAGATTACCATCGCCGACCACGTCACGGCCAAAATCGCCCAACTCGGCGAGAACATTGTCATTCGCCGATTTGTTCGTTGGCAGGTCGGAGAAGAGATCAAGTAATCCCGCGCCATGCCCAAACGTCTCCCGCCCAAGCCGCGATATCACCGCGTGATGTTGAAACTTAGCGGCGAGTCGCTGCTTGGGCCGCGCGAGCACGGCATCTCACCGGAAACCTGCGATTCGATCGCGCAGGAAATCAAAGAGGTCAAGGCGCTCGGCGTCGAGCTTTCGATTGTCATCGGCGGCGGCAACATCTTTCGTGGGCTTGCCGGCAGCAAACACGGCCTGGACCGCGCCACCGGGGATTACATGGGGATGCTGGCTACCGTCATCAACGCGCTGGCTTTGCAGGATGCGCTGGAACGGGCCGGGGTGCCGACCCGCGTGCAGTCCGCCATCGAAATGCGGGCGGTGGCCGAGCCGTTTATCCGTCGGCGCGCCATTCGTCATCTGGAGAAGGGGCGGGTTGTCATTTTCGGTGCCGGCACGGGGAATCCCTATTTCTCAACGGACACGGCAGCCGCGTTGCGCGCCAGTGAGATTGACGCGGATGTATTGTTGAAAGCGACCAAGGTGGATGGCGTGTACACCGCCGATCCGATGAAGGACCCGAAGGCGAAACGTTACACGCGGTTGAGTTACATGGACGCACTCAAGAACCGACTCAACATCATGGACGCTGCCGCTTTCAGTCTCTGCATGGAGAATGAGATTCCGATACTTGTTTTTAATCTCTTCAAGCGCGGCAACATCCAGCGGGCCATTCTCGGCGAACCCATCGGCACGCTCGTGTGCGAGTAACTGCGGCAGGATATCTATCCCGGTTGGCTGACAGTTGTTCGGGGAAGCGGGAAGTTTGCCCCGCCGTCAATCTCGCAGATGTTCGGAATGCGTCAGTTCGCTCAATGGACGGCGTATGCGCGGCTCTGCCGACTCGCCAGCATAGCCGACGGGCAAAATGGCCACCGGTCGCGCGTCGGGCGGCGCGCCGACAATACGCCCCACTTCCTTCTCGTCGAAGGCGCCAACCCAACAGGTGGCCAGTCCCAACGCCGTGGCTGCCAGTTGGGCGTAGGCGCAGGCAAGGGTGGCATCCTGTAACGCATACAGATCGCTGCCGCGTTTCCCGTAACGGACGCGATTGCGGTCGGGATTGGTCAGGAAAACGAGCGCGACCGGCGCTTCGGCGATGAATGACTGATCCAAAGCAGCTCGGGCGAGTTTCCGTTTTCGTTCCGTGTCGCGGACAAGCACGATTTCGTACGCCTGCAGATTGCCGGCGGAGGGAGCCGCATTGGCGGCTTCCAAAACGCGGGTCAGGTCCGCGTCGGAGATAGGGCGGTTTTGATAGGCCCGGCAGGAGTGGCGTTGTCGGAGAACTTCAAACAGATCCATGCGGGTCTCCTCCATGGGTGCGGTCGTACTCGGCAATCTTGGCCCGGATATGGGCGTCCGCTTCCTCGTACAACTCGCGGATCATCTCGTCGTCAAACCGGTACGTGCGTTCGTCGAACGTGGTCGTGGCGATCCGATCGAAGAGACGGGCTTTGGCGTCGGCGATGTCCTTGCCGTAGATGTGATAGGAATCGGCCTGCCAGTTCAGGCGGCCCAGTTTGACCGGTTTACCGAGCCGCTGTTCGACGCCGGCGGCGATGATTTCTTTATTGAACATGGTGAACCCAAACATGTTCATGAAACTGGCGCCCCAGGCGTCATTACTGCGGAAGCGGATGTTGCAGTTCAGCCAATAGACACCGTCTTCTTCAAGGAGCCGATACCAGAGCGACTGGAGGCAGGGTGGGTCGTAACAATCGAGGTCAAGATTCGGCATCCAAGTGATCATTTGTGCCTGGCGGGTGAACGGCTGTTTGGCGAGTTTGGCGATGACGGCCTCGATTTGGTTGACGCAAAACGGGCCGACACGTTTGCCGGATTCCTGCCAGGTGCCGTATCGGGCGAGGCGCCCGTGATAGGTGTATTCCCAGCGGGTGTCGGTTGGGTCATCCATGTTTTTGACCCAATGATCCTTCAGGCCCTGCACTTCGAGGACGTACTCGCGGAGGTCCTCGATGCCGCCGGGGAAGGCTTTGTGAATCATCGGCTCGGCCAACGGATCGAAGATGGTGAGATTCAACGTGCAATCGAGGCTGGGCGGATCACCCGGCTTGTCGTACTGGGTTTGAAAGCGGGTGCCGTGTTCGTGAAGGGCGAGAAGAGCTTTTTCGTAGCCGGCAGCAAGAGATTGTTCGGCGATGCAGAGGACGGGAATGTTGCGCATGGCGCCACGTTAACGAAAACCGTCGCGGCTGCCAAGCGGGGAATCAGAAGCAGTGCGCGGGACAAAACGCCCCAGCCAAACGGGCAGAACATGCGACAAGTGAGCCGTCATGATTCCCTTCTTTTTTACCGCTTTCTTCCCGTGCAGGTGTTGCTAGACGACCACCACGGCATTGGCGCTGCCGTGGACGTTCGGGACGAAGTCTTTTGCATTGGGATCATCGGTCCACTGACCATCCACGACGAAGCGATATTCGTATCGGCCGGGTGGGAGCGATACGGTGAGGCGCCACTCGCCGTTGTTGTCCCGGTTCATCAGGCCACGGCCAGGGTCCCAGTTGTTGAATGATCCGGCGACGGCCACGGTTTTCGCATCGGGCATCTGCAGTCGAAACTCCAACGGTTTGGCACCCTTCTTTCGTTTTCCTGTCCCGGGTTGGCTCATGACTCTTGTCTCCTTGGATTCATGGTTGTTAATGGCAAAAATGATTCGGTGAGAGTTTCCAAAGCGCGGTATTCATCGGAGGTTTTGAACACACCAGCCATTTGGTCGTTATTGTCCATGGACAAATAGGTGTATTGGATGCGGATGCCGGCAGCTCGCAGCCGTTCACCGATCAAAGGAAACAGGTCCATACGCCAAGGCGCTCGGATCAGCAACACATCTCCACTCTGACAATGAATGCCGGCCCTCAGAAGCGCGGCACGCGCTCTCTCTCCTTCGTGCACCACCAGAAGCAGTTGCTGGGATTGTGTTTCCGAATAGGGGCTGACGGCGAGGATTTCGATGCCCTGATCTTTCAGAAGCGAACGGATGTGATCGTAAATGCCGCGCACGCGCGGCGGGTGCAACACCAGTTCGGTCTCCTTGGAGATAAACACGCCTGATTCCCTCGTCTCGGCTGCAGGGTGCGCGCTAAATGCGAACGATGTTACTGTTGTTACTGTGGATTCCGCTCCCATCACGTCGGGCAAAATAGCAGTGGAAGAGCAGTTTGCCCATCGGTGGAATTTCTGATTTTGACGGGTGGGAATTACCGCAGCGCCTGTTTGCTTTGCATCCACTGGACGGCGCAACGCAGCAGTTCGCGGGAATTGGGAAGGTGCAGCTTGTGTTTGATGTTTTCCAGGTGGGTGTCAACGGTTTTGCGGCTGAGGTGCAACTGGGCCGCGATATGGTTGCTGGTGAGTCCCTGGCCACGCAGTTCGAGCACTTCCAGTTCGCGATCACTGAGTTGACCGAGCGGGAGAGCGGTTGTGGCGGTTTGTTTTGTTCGAGAAGAGCAGGGCATGCTGTCTCCCATGGCGCGACGCAGGGCTTCAATAAGACGGCAGGAAGCTTCCCGCTTGGTCACATAAACGCAGGCACCGGCAGCAAACGCCCGTTGGGCGTAGATGGCTTCCTCGTGCATGGTATAAACCACCACGGGTAGTTTGGGGAAATGCTGGCGCAGACACTTGATCAGTTCCAGGCCGCTCCGTCCTTCCAGGCTCAGGTCCACGATCACGACGTCCGGTTTTGCTTTTGGAATGTGAGCGAGGGCCTCGGCGGCGCTGGCGACCGCGCCGCACAGGAACATGTCGGGCTGCATGTTGATGACGGAGGCCGTGCCTTCACGGATCATGGGATGATCGTCCACGATAAAGATGCGTTTTTTGACGGTTTTCATGGGGATGGTTTCCGTAGTTTGCAGGTGACGGTGGTACCCTGGCCGGGGGTGGCATTGACGGTCAAAATGGCTCCGATCAGTTCGGCACGGTATTTCATAATGTTCAATCCGAGGTCGTGAACGGCGAGACTGGCTTCGGAAATGCCAACGCCGTCGTCCTTGATGATCAATGTCAGCCAGTGTTTGGATTCGCGTAGGGAAATCCAGATGTTCAGCCCCCGACTGTGTTTGGCGGCGTTGAAGGCGGCTTCCTGGGCGATACGGTATAGCTGGCGTTCGAGGTTGGCATCGTCGAGGCGTCCTGTCTTGCCAGTGTGACAGTGACAGCGGATGGGGAACATTTCCTGCACTTGACGCGCCAGTTCGGTGAGGGCGGTCGGTAGGCCGCCGAGTTGCAGACTGGTCGGGTACAGGGTCCGCGCAAGGTCGTGGGATGCTTCCACGGCGGCGCGCGCGTAAGCGGCCAGCTTGTTGACCTGGGCAAGCTCTGGAACTTTTCCCACATTGAGCGTGTTTTGCAGGGAGTCGGCGAGCAGGGAGATGGCCACCAACTGCTGACCCAGACCGTCGTGAAGATCGCGCCCGAAGTGTTGGCGTTCGGTTTCACTGATGCGGAGAATCTCTGCCTGCAATCGTTTCCGCTCGGTGATGTCGCGCGCGATGGCAGAAGAACCGACGATCTGTCCTGTGGCGTCGCGTATCGGTGAAATGGTCAATGACACCTGCAGACGCCGTCCGTCCTTGTGAATGCGCTCGGTTTCGTAGGCGACAATGCGTTCGCCCCGTTTCAGTTTTTCAAGGAACATCGCGATCTCGTCGCGTTTGTCGGGAGGGACGATGAGGCTGATCGGTTGTCCGATGGCCTCGGCGGCGGTGTAGCCGTACAAGCGTCCCGCGCTTTGTGTCCAGTCGGTAATAATGCCCTTGAGGTCCATCGCGGAAATGGCGTCATTGGAAGACTCGACAATGGCCGCCAGGCGCGCCTTGGCCAGTTCGGCTTCTTTGCGTTCGGTGATGTCGCGCGCGACGCCGGCCACGCGGTAGGGTTTCCCGCTGGCGTCACGAATCAGCGACCCCAGGTCTCGCACCCAGCGGAGAGAGCCGTCGGGTCGAACGATTCGGTATTCCGCCTCCAGGGGCGCTTCGGTGGTTCGTTTGTGGAGAAACGCGACTTGTACGCGATGACGATCATCAGGATGAATGGCGTCGAACCAGAGCCTGGGGTTCTCGTACAGGCTCTCGCAGGAACGTCCCCAGAGTCGTTCGAAGGCAGGGCTGACGTAGAGCATTTTTCTCAAATCCGCATCCGCGAGCCAGAAGACTTCCTGAACGTTTTCGGCCATCTGGCGGAAGCGTTCCTCGCTTTCGCGCAATGCCTCGGTGCGCTCGGCAACGCGCTGTTCGAGTGTCGCGTTGAGTTGGCGGAGTGCCTCCTGAGCCTGCCGTCGCTCGGTGATATCGCGCGACCATGTCAGTAAGCGATAGACCCTGCCTTGTTCATCACGCAACGGCTTGCAATGAGTTTCCACCCAGATCCAGGAGCCATCTTTGCAACGAACACGATGTTCGATGGTGGTGGGCGTTCCGGCAATGTTTGCGTTTCGTGCTTTTTCGATCTGCGGCAGGTCATCCGGATGAAGGCGTTTGCGCCAGTCCATTCTGGCTACTTCGTCTGGCAACCAGCCGGTACGGCGGTAGAACGAAGGGCTGACATAGAGATGGTGCCCCTTGGTGTCGTTCAGGCTGACGAAGTCCTCTGTGTGGTCGGCAAGAAGCCGATAGCGTTCCTCGCTCTCGCGCAGCGCTTCTTCGACCCGCCGTCGCTCGGTGATGTCGCTGACCCGGTGGATGGCGCCGATCAGTTTTCCGCGGGTGTCCCACAAGGGATCCACGACCACTTCGTACCAGTGGCCGTTGAGTTCCAGGTCCATGGATTCCCGTTCCCGTGAACATTTCATGCGCTGGAAAGGGCAGCCGGGCACCGGGTGGTTGGTGTGATGGGCGATTTTCCAGCATGGGTGGCCTAAAATCTTTTCAGTGGGTTTGCCAAAAATGGCGGTGGCCGCCTTGTTACTGTGTTGGATGCACTGGTCGGCATCGAGCACCCAGACGGCGTCCTCCACGCTGTCGAACGCCCGACGCAGGACATGCTTGAGGTCGCTCTCTTGATGTAGAGAACTGTGCGCTGTTTTCTTTGCGCCGCGGTTCATAAAGAAACATGCCCAACTGTTATACTAGCAGCGCAATCAGTCGTGTCCACGTTTTTTGTCCGGGGCATGATGAGAAGAGGATGGTTTTGCAAAATGGTCTGCCAGTTCCGCAAAGTTTGTCAATACCAAGGTTGTGCCGTCATCGGGGCTGATTTCTTCCAGTTCGTGTTGCCAGGTGGTGTGATAGGGGATGAACACGGTGCCAAGCCCGGCGGCCTTGGCCGGATTGATGTCGGAACGGGGAGAGTTCCCGATCATCCATGTGTGAGAAGGATGTAAACGATGTCGGGCGATGAGAGCTTGATAAGCGTGGACGGTTTTTTCGAAGACGACTTCGGCGGCATGGAAATACGGTTCCAAGCTCGAACGACGGAGTTTGCCGAGTTGCTCCTCCTGTTGCCCCTTACTGAAAAGAATGAGGCAGTTATGAGCGTAAAGCAGCGGGATCGTCTTCCGAACGCCGGGCATGAGTTGGATGGGGTGGTGGAAGATGAATGCCTCCCACCGTTGGATTTGCGGTTCGAGATCCTTGACGTGAAAGGCGCGGGCCACCTCGTGTAGCGACTGACAGAAAGCGCTGCTGCCGTAACCGGTGATTTTGACGTTGCGCATTTCCGTGTTCCAGAGGGTCTCGCGTGCCTGTTGCGGCGCGATACCTCGTTGTTGTAGCGCCGCAACGAATTCCCGTGTGACCTGTTCGAAGTAGATGTTATTTTCCCAAAGTGTGTCATCGGCATCAATGAGCAGTGTGCGCATGGTTGACATCTGAGCGGGGAATTTCTAATCTCTTGACCATGAGCATGCAAGAAGTCCTCGATGCAATGGAAGAAAAGATGATGAAGACACTTGAGGTCGTTCACAACGAGTTCGCCACTGTTCGTACGGGCAAGGCCTCCACGGCACTTGTGGAAAACATCCAGGTGGAAGCATACGGGACGCACATGCGGTTGCGGGAGGTGGCGGGGTTGTCCACGCCGGAACCACGATTGATCGTGATCCAGCCGTGGGATCCCACGGTGGTTCCCGCGGTGGTCAAGGCGATTCAAACCTCGTCGCTGGGGATACAACCGGTCAGCGACGGCAAGGTTGTTCGAATTCCGATTCCCGAGTTGGACAAGGAACGACGCCAACAACTTGATAAACAGGTCAAGAAACTGGCCGAGGACGGACGAGTGGCGATTCGTAACGAACGGCGCCAGGGTATGGAGGCGGTTCGGAAGTTGCAGAAGGAAGGTAAGATCACCGAGGACGAGTTGAAAAACGCCGAGCAACAGATCCAGAAGAAAACCGACGAATACATCAAGGAAATTGATACGCTTCTGGAGCACAAGGAGAAGGAAATTCTCTCGGTGTGACAAGGCAAACTTCGCCGTTGCCAAACCAAACAAAATCGGTATAGTCACCCCGTTTTTCGGTGACCCCATCGTCTAGCCCGGTCCAGGACATCGCCCTTTCACGGCGGTAACGGGGGTTCGAATCCCCCTGGGGTCGCCACTAAATTTGCGACAGGACACGTAGGTGACAGATGAGGCGGTGCAAGGGATTCACGCTGGTCGAAATCATGATCGTGGTGACGATCATCGGGTTGTTGGTTGCTATGTTGTTTCCGGGCATGATAAAAGCCCGCAAAAAATCATTCGCGACTTCCATCCTCAGCGAGGTTCGCCTGATGAACGACGCCGTTGACCAATGGGCGCTGGAGAAACGAAAAAGGGAAGGCGCCCCCATTGTGACCAGCGAGGCGGCCCAGTACTTGAAAGGCACCTGGCACGACAAAGATCTCCTCGGTAATCCCTATATCATCGGAACCGTCGGCTACAGCGCGATCAAAATCTCCCAAGAAACCAAGGATTCCCTCGCCGGCGTGGGAATTGACTGGGGCCCGTACTGATCAAACAGCGGCGGCGAGGGCGAGAATCTCTTTGGTCAGTGCCGTGATCTGCGACCAGTTCGTTGCGGCGATCAGTTTCTTGTCTGCAATCCACGATCCTCCAATGGCCGCAACCACCGGCAGCTTCAGATACTCGGACGCGTTCTTCACATTCAACCCGCCGAGTGGAATGAACTTCAGTCCCGTGTGCCCATAAGGCGCTGCCAGCGCCTTCACCATCTCCACGCCACCGGCCAGCGATGCCGGAAAGAACTTTTGCAGTTTGCATCCCAACGCCAATGCGTGTTCCACATCTGTGGGCGTCATTACGCCGGGGATGAACGGCATCCCCAGCGCTTGCGACGCCTGTACCACTGTTGCGTTCAATCCGGGTGCGACCCCGAACTGCGCTCCCGCGGCGTTTGCCCGTTGTACCTGTTCGACCTCCAGTAATGTTCCCGCACCGACCAACATCTGCGGATACGCTCGTTTGATCTCGCGCACGCATTCCTCCGCGGCAGTCGTGCGGAATGTCACCTCGATAATGTCCAGTCCGCCCGCCAACAACGCTTCCGCCACCGGTAGAGCGTCCTGCACGTTCTCCAACGTCACCACCGGTACGACACGTTTCTGAAAGATTCGCTCCATAAAAATTCTCCAGTTGAGTTTCGCCTTCAAATAACCCATCTTGACGCCGACAATCAACCATGATTCCGCTTGAGGACAATGTGGACGACATCATCGCCAAGGCCGCGCGAGGACTTGGCGTCAGCGAGGCCGCCCTGCGCGGCGCCAGCATCGAGCAATTGGCGAAAACACTGCGACTCAGCGCCACCGCGCTGGCCGACCGCGCGTGGCATCCCGCCCCCGTAAAACTGCCCGGTCTGGCCATGTTCACGACCGACTACGGCAGCATGACCGTCAACGCCTATCTCGCTTTTGACTCCGGGCAAGCCGTTGCCTTCGACACCGGTGCCGATGCAACGCCTCTTCTCATCTTTTTGCGGGAACAGACGCTGACGCTGAAGTTGGTTTTGCTGACGCACGGCCACGATGATCATGTTGGAGAACGGCATCGCCTCCCTGCGCCGTCGTTCGTTTCCGAACGCGAACCAATTCCCGGCGCGCGAACTTTTTCCGACGGACATATCTTCCAGGTGGGGCGCCTCCAGATTGAGGCGCGTCGCACCAGCGGACACACGCGCGGCGGCACCAGCTACCTTGTGCGGGGACTGTCGCGGCTTGTCGTTGTAACCGGGGACGCTCTTTTTGCCGGTTCGATGGGCGGCGCGCCGTATGCCTATGAGGAGGCGTTGCGTTGCATCCGAGAACAGGTGTTGACGTTGCCCGACGACACGATCATTTGTCCCGGCCACGGTCCGATGAGCACCGTTGGCGAAGAGAAACGCCACAACCCCTTCTTTGCGCCATGACCCGTAAGCCCGCATGGATTCGATCCGTCGTTGCCGGTGGCGCGGATTTCCGCCGGGTGCGCGACACCTTGAAGGGACTGACACTTCATACGGTTTGCGAGGAGGCACGTTGTCCGAATCGTGGCGAGTGTTGGAGTCACGGAGCCGCCACCTTCATCATCATGGGCGACATTTGCACCCGTCGCTGCCATTTTTGCGCCGTGAGGAAGGGCAAACCCGCGCCATTGGACCCCGCGGAACCGGAAAAAGTCGCCGAAGCCGTCGTGCAACTCAGCCTGGACTTTGTTGTGTTGACCTCCGTGGATCGCGACGATTTGCCCGACCAGGGCGCAAACCATTTTGCCGCGACGGTGGAAGCGATCCACCGTCGCCGTCCGCGCTGTGGTATCGAGGCGTTGATCCCCGATTTCCGACGGGAAGGGATTCTCCGAATGGCAATGACCCCGTTGACCGTGCTTGCGCACAACGTCGAGACCGTTCCGCGTCTCTACAAAACGGCACGTCCCGGTTCCGTGTACGAGCGGTCGCTGGGTGTGCTCCTGCTCGCAAAAGAATTGCGAGCCGATCTGCTCACGAAATCCGGTCTCATGCTCGGCCTCGGCGAGACCGATGACGAAGTGCTGGCCGTCGCTCGTGACCTGCGTGCCCACGGCTGCGATATCCTCACGCTGGGACAATACCTTCGTCCGACAGCCCGCGAGTTGCCCGTGGCGCGATATGTCCCGCCCGAAGAGTTTGCCAAGTTGAAGGCAGCGGCGTTGGCGCTCGGTTTCCGCCATGTCGAAAGCGGCCCGCTCGTTCGCAGTTCCTATCACGCCTGGGAGGCGGTGAAATGATCAACGGAGGCCGCCGTGGGTGTCCACGTAGTAGTCAATCTGTTGGCAAACGCGGTGGAGGACATTCACGTCGCGTTTTTCCAGCGGAGCACGGCTGAGGACGCGGCGAAGCGAGCGCAAGAACGACTCCGGTGTGCCCTGATGGGGACGGAACCCGACTTTGGCGAGCGATTCGCCGAGGTGTTTGAGAAGCGATTCAACTTCGTGGATGGTGGCAAGCGTTTTCGGCTGAACCGGGATTTCGCCCATGCTCGCCACGAACACCTCGTAGGAATACAGCATTACCGCCTGTGAGAGATTCAGTGCGGGATGCTCGGCCCCGCTCGGTACGGTGCTGAGTTCCTGACAACGACGCAGTTCGGCGTCGCTCAGGCCGCTCTCCTCGCGTCCGAACACGATCCCGACACGATGTTTCTGGGAGAGAACGGCAATTTTCTGGGCGGCCTCGCGGGCGGGGAGCGTTTGCGGGAACTGGGCGCGTCGTTTGCGGTGTGTGGTGCCGATGAGCCAGTGAAGGCCTTCGGTGGCTTCGTCCCAGGTTTTCACTTCACGCGCCTTTTCCAGTAGGTCCCAGGCGCCATGCCCCATTTTCAACGCTTCGGGTTCTCCCTTGAATTTCGGGCCGTTGACGACGACCAGATCGTTTAGCCCCATCGTTTTCATGGCGCGAGCACTGGAGCCGATGTTGCCCGGTACGGACGGTTCCAGAAGGATGATGGTGACGTTGGTGAGGTTCGGCGGCGGAGCGAACGTCAGCGCCGGTTCGGGATGGGTTTCGTGGGGTTTTCTCATCTTTCCAGGAGGATGGTGACGGGACCGTCGTTGATCAATTCGACTTCCATCATGGCGGCGAAACGGCCCTCTTCGACGCGCAGAGTGGTGGCGGCACGGAGCCGCCGCATGAATTCGTTGTAGAATCGTTCCGCCTCCGACGGCGGCATGGCATCGCTAAAACTGGGACGGGTGCCTTTTTCCAGGGTGCCGTACAGGGTGAATTGGGAGACGATCAGCAGAGCGCCGCCGAGGTCGGTAACGCTGCGGTTCATCTTTCCGTTTTCGTCGGGAAAGATGCGAAGCGCCAGCAGTTTGGCGATCATCCAATCCGTGGTTGCTTCGGTGTCATGCTTGCCGATACCAAGCAACACCAGCAGACCCGGTCCGATCTCGCCGACGGTTTGATTGTTCACCCGCACACAAGCGCGGCGGACGCGTTGGATGAGCGCTTTCAACCGAACTTGTAGTGTTTACGGACGGGTTTGAGCACTTTCCAGGTGCAAGACAGTCCCTGTGGGAAGGTGACAAGGTCGCCTTTGCCAAACCGCACGGGTGCGCCCCCGCCGTCGGGAGTGACGACGACATCGCCTTCCAGGAAAAGGCAGGTTTCCGGTTCGTCGTAGTACCACGGAAACTCCGAAACCTCCTTTTCCCAGATCGGCCAGGAACGGGCACCGAGTTTTGCAAGTTGTTCCTCGGTGGGATGGTGGACGACTTGGATTGTCTTCATGGGGTTTTCCTCTCAGCCAGCGATTCTAGCAGGTTTTTGATTTCTGTCAGCTTCCCTTCGGGGCGCTGCCGACTCAGTCGGGGAAACTTGCCGTTGACCTGATAGAGTTGTCCCTGACTGCTGAGCATGATTTTGTCGCCGCGAGTTTCAATCATGTCCACGGCCACCGTCGCGGCGGCCAGTTTCAATTCGGCGGCGGCCAACAGGAGACGGACCGGTTGGGGAAGCCGTCCGTAACGGTCCCGCCATTCGGCCCGCAAAGAGTCCACTTCGGACGATTCAGCCACTTGGGCGATTTTCCGGTAGGCCTCGATCCGCAGTTGGGAATCCGGAATATAGGCATCGGGGATGTAAAGTTTTTCAGCCAGAAAATCCAGCCGCAACGTGACACGGGGCGGGCGTTTGACTGCCTCGCCCTTGAGACGGGCGATGCTTTCCTTGAGCAGTTGGCAGTACAATTCGAACCCTATGTCGCTGATGTGCCCGCTTTGTTCGGCGCCGAGCAGGTTGCCGGCGCCGCGGATTTCGAGGTCGCGCATGGCGATTTTGTAGCCGCTGCCGAGTGAGCTGTATTGTTTGATGGCACTGATGCGTTTGCGGGCGGTCTGGACCAACTGCATGTGCCGGGGCAACAGGATGTACGCGTAAGCCTGGCGGGTGTAGCGACCGACGCGTCCGCGCAGTTGATAGAGGTCAGCCAGACCGAAGCGGTCGGCGCGGTCAATGATGATCGTGTTGGCGTTGGGGATGTCCAGCCCGCTCTCGATGATGCTGGTGCAGACCAGCACGTCAATTGCCCCGGAAACGAAACGGCGCATAACCGTTTCCAAGTCGCGCTCGTGCATCTGGCCGTGCGCCACTTCGATGCGGGGCGGCGAATCAAACAGGCGGCGGATTCGTTCGGCAATGGCTTCGATGCTTTGGACGCGGTTGTGGAGGTAGAAGACCTGGCCGCCGCGGGCGAGTTCCCGTTGAATGGCCTGGCGGATGAGCCGTTCGTCGAACGGAACGATGTGTGTTTCAACGGGTAAACGGTTGACGGGAGGCGTCTGGATGACACTCATGTCGCGCGCGCCGGTGAGCGCCATGTAAAGCGTGCGCGGAATCGGCGTGGCGCTGAGTGTGAGGACGTCCACGAGTTTGCGGAGTTGTTTGAACCGTTCCTTGTGGCGGACCCCGAACCGTTGTTCCTCATCAATGACGACCAGACCGAGGTTCTTGAAGGCGATGTCTGCGCTGAGGAGACGATGGGTGCCGATCACAATGTCCACACCGCCTTCGCGGAGGAGTCGGGCAATTTTTTTCTGTTCGGCAGAGGTGCGGAACCGGCTGAGCATCTCGACGGTGACGGGAAAAGCAGCCATGCGGCTGCGAAAAACATTCCAATGTTGTTCGGCAAGCACGGTGGTGGGGCAGAGGACGGCGACCTGCATTCCGTCCATGACGGCTTTGAACGCGGCCCGGATGGCCACCTCGGTTTTGCCATAACCGACATCGCCACAGATCAGACGGTCCATCGGTTTGGCGCTCTCCATGTCGGACTTTACCGCCTCGATGGCGGTCTCTTGGTCGGGCGTTTCCTCAAAGGGAAAGGTGGCCTCAAATTCGCGCTGCCATGGCGTGTCGGGCGCATACGCATGACCGGGCAATGTGGCGCGAGCCGCCTGGATTTCCAATAGTTCCGACGCCAGATCCATGATCGCCCGCTGGGCGGCGGACTTTTGACGGCCCCATCGGGGACTGCCGAGCGCGTGTAGTTCGGGAATGCGTTTGCCAAGGCCAATGTATCGGCTGACAAGATGTGCCTGGTCGAGCGGAACATAAAGACGAGCATCATCCGCGTAGGCAATGGCGAGCACCTCTTGCGTCTGCCCGGCGGTCTCAATGCGCCGCAGACCGAGATACTTCCCAATCCCGTGATCAAGGTGAACCACGTAATCTCCCTCGGCAAACTCATGCCAGTCACTGACCGGCGCGGTGGCATAGCCCGCTTGCCGTCGGCGATGTTGTTTGTAACGTCCAAAAATCTCCGCATCGGTGACAACCGCCAGTTTCGCGTCGGCCCAGAGGAACCCGCAGGAAAGGGACGCCAGACGTGCTTCCAGAGGATGACACGGCGCAAATTCCTTCCAAAGCTCCTCAAATCGTTGCCGTTCGCCCTCGGTGTCGCAACAAACGCGCACCGAATACCCTTCATCGAGCCATTGGCGCATCTGATCGAAAAAGGCGCGGCGCGATTGGGTCACAATCTCTGGCGACGGTGAATGCGTCTGGAGCGGACGAAATGCTTCAAGTGACACCATACGAAGATTCAGGCGCGCATCGTCCTCATCGAATACGAGTTGTTCGGAAATGTGAACCGTGGCGTAACCGGTGCGCTGCCAATGCGCCCACGGCACAAAAAACGGGTCCCCCTCCGGCACGCGTCGTTCATAGGTCGCCGCCGCCAACGCAAGCGCATCCGGCTCGACCAACACCAGCAGGGTCTCGGCAGGCAGAAAAGCGTCCAGACCGGCGGATTGCGACGGGTTTTTTTTCAAGAAACCGATCTCGCCAGCAACGACCAATTCGACCCGATCTGTTTTCTGACGGGATTGTTGGGTGATCGGGTCGAAGAGACGGATGGATTCGATGCAATCGCCAAGAAATTCCACCCGAACCGGCGCCTCGTGATCAAGCGGATAAAAATCCACAAGCCCGCCGCGCACGGCCATGTCCCCCGGCTCGCCGACCTGCACCTGGGGATGATAACCGAGTGCCAACAGACGGTTGACCAGCGCTTCCAATTCGAGGGATTGCCCGACCGCGACGGTCAGACGCTCCCGTCGAAACAGATCCGGGGAAAAAGTCCGTTGCATCAACGCGGCGGCAGTGGCGACAATCACGGGACGACGACCATCGGCGAGCGCCTCCAACACGCGCAATCGCTCGGCAATGGTCTGCTCGTCAGGAAGAACATCCTCATGCGGCAACGTTTCCCACGCAGGAAAGGGGAGAGCATCGGGCAGAAAAACCTGCAAATCTCCAATGAAACGTTCCTGGGTTTTCGCGTCGTCGGTCACGATGAGCGTGGGACGATCGGAGAGCCGCGCGAGCAGATGACCGAGAAACGGTTGCGCCGCTTCAGCGACGGAATTCAGCGACAAAAAAACCCCTGCATCCAGTCTCCGTTTCAGACGGGATGTCCACGGAGACCGCTGCGCGGCTTCCCACAACAGATTGTCCATCACAAATGCAGTTTCTGAACCTTCCCGCGAATACGATCGGCAAACGTTTGCAGTCCCGCCCGTTCCTCGTCAGCAAGTTCCCATTCGACAACCCGTTCCACCCCGCTTTTGCCGAGAATACAGGGGACGCCGACAAAAACATCTTTTATATCATACTGCCCGTTGCAGTAGGCAGCAACAGGAAGAAGGCGTTTCTCGTCCCGTAGAACGGCCCTGACCAGTTCGACCGTCGCCGAAGAAGGAGCAAACGAAGCATTGCCATCTTTGAGCCGTTCGAGAATCTCGGTCCCCGCGCGGCGGGTGCGGGCGACAACAGCATCCAGTCTGTCGTTGGACAACAATTCGCGCAGTTTCCGATCACCAACACGGGCGCGGCTGACAATCGGCACCATCTCCTCGCCGTGCCCTCCCAAGACCACGGCCTCCGTCTCCGAAAAAGCAACGCCCAGCTCGGTTGCGAGGAAATAACGGAACCGTGCGCTGTCAAGGTTGACGCCCATTCCCATGATCCGACTCTTGGGGAAAGCGAGTTTCGCGGCGGCAAGCTGGGTCATCTGTTCGAGTGGATTGGTGACAACAATAACGACCGCTTGGGGAGCATGGAGCTTGATGCTTTCACAGACGGCACTGACGATTCCTGCATTGACGGGCAGAATGTCTTCGCGAGTCATGCCCGGTCGACGCGGCACGCCGCTGGCGATGACCACCAGATCACTGTCCCGACACTCCGAAGGATCGTTGGACCCGCGGATACGGCAGGTGAACCCTTCGATCGGAGCCGACTGCATCATGTCCATCGCCTTCGCCTGGGGTATTCCCGCGACGATGTCAATCAGCACGACATCGGCAATGTCCCTTTCCACAAGGCGTTGCGCCGTCGCTGCGCCAACCCGTCCGGCACCGAACACCGTGACCTTCTGGTTCATACAGGGATAGTAGTGGTCGGACGCGATGGGTGTCCAGCCCGCATTGACGCTACCCGGTGGTTATGGTAGTTTCGCGCTCAATGAGAAATCTCCTGAACGAGAACGTGCTGGTGTTGAACCGCCTCTGGCAGGCAGTCAACATTTGCACGGTGGAACGTGCCTTTACGCTGTTGTACATGGGACACGCCCAAGTGGTCATGGAGAACGACGGGGAGTTTCGCACCTTCAATTTCGGCGAGTGGCGGGATTTCTCCTCCGATCACAACGGCGACGATGTGGTGCGCACCGTCTCCTTCAAAATCCGCATCCCGCGAATCATTTTGTTACTGTTTTTTGACCGACTGCCTCACAAGGAAGTCAAGTTCACCCGCCACAACATTTTCGAGCGCGACCGCAACACCTGTCAGTATTGCGGACGGAAGTTTGACCGTCGGGATTTGAACCTTGACCATGTGGTACCGCGTGACCAGGGCGGCGCAACGACCTGGGAAAACATCGTCTGCGCCTGCATTTCCTGTAACACCCGCAAAGCCAACCGAACCCCTGCCGAGGCCGGGATGCGCCTCATCAAAAAACCGAAACGCCCCAAATGGCGTCCGTTCGTCAATGTAACCATCAGTACCGTGGCGCATGAGAGCTGGAAGCATTTTCTCGACCTGGCCTACTGGAACGTCGAGTTGGGCGAGGATCCCTCGTGACGTTGACCGAGAAGCTTGAACAACTACGGGAAATCCTTCGTCAATGCGGGCGGACCTTGGTCGCTTATTCCGGCGGCGTGGACAGCGCCTTTCTGGCGAAGGTAGCCCATGACACGTTGGGCGCGGACATGCTGGCGGTAATCGCCGACACACCGAGCCTGCCCCGACGCGAACTGGCCGATGCGCTGGAATTGGGACGACGATTTGGGTTCGCCGTGCGCGTCATCAGAACCGAAGAAATGAACAACGCGCAGTACGTGAGTAATCCGCCCAATCGTTGTTATTTTTGCAAGACGGAGCTGTTTGAAAAAATGACCCGGCTGGCCCAGGCGGAGGGATGGGAGAGTATCGTGTACGGAGAAAACGCCGACGACACCGGTGATTTCCGGCCCGGCGCCCAGGCCGCTCGTCAGTTGCGGATCCGTGCCCCGCTGAAGGAGGCGGGCCTGACAAAATCGGAAATCCGCGAATGGTCGGCCCGTTTGGGATTACCCACGGCAGACAAGCCGTCCATGGCTTGCCTGTCCTCGCGGATTCCCTACGGAGACCCCGTCACGGCAGAGTCTCTGGCCATGGTGGAGGCGGCGGAAAATACCCTGCGCGACCTCGGTTTTCGTGATGTGCGCGTGCGGCATCACCGTCAGTTGGCCCGCATCGAAGTCGGGGCGTCAGAAATCGCTCGGTTTCTGCAATCAAATGTGCGAGAGGAAGTGTGCAATACATTGAAACGAATCGGTTACACTTACGTGACGTTGGACCTTCAGGGGTACCGGCAGGGGAGCATCAATGAGACGTTGTCCGTCAAAGAAAAGGAGGGTACATGAAAAATCTTGTGATCGTTATATTGGCGGCAGCGGTTGTACTGCTGGCCGTGTTTGCGTTCCACGGCCAGCGAGCGACTCATGCTGCCCGACACGAGCAAACGACAACCAGTAACGAACTGGTTCGAACCGTGACCCAACTTGTCACGGTCACCAACGAACTGGAGGTCAGTCGCGTGGAAGTGACCAATCTCAAATCGCAGTTGGCCGCCCGCACGACGGAATTGGAACAACGTACTGCCGAGAAAACGAAACTCGAAGAACAATTGAGCCAGTCTCGTCAGCAAACAGAGACGCTTCAAAAGGAGTTGACCATCGCCCGCCAGCAGATAAGCGAACAGACCGCCAAGGTCACAACTCTGGAGACCGAACGCGGACAACTCGTCCAACAGCTCACAAACGCCTCCGAACAGCTCGTGACGGTCAGCAAACAACTTGCTGATCTGGCAAAAGCACATGAAGCGGCACTGGCCAAGATTTCTCAGTTGGAACAACAGGTCATGCGGCTGGAGATGGAAAAAGCCTCGTTGGAACGCCGCCTCAACGACTTGGAAGCGCTCCGCGAACAGGTCAAAATCGTCAAACAACGCTTGTGGGATGAGAAACTGGCCGAGGTGAAGCGGGAAAACGAAGAAGGACTGGCCAAGGGGAACCGCGGTTTTCTCATGCAAGGCGGGCAGTGGAAAACTGTCAAGCCAGGCAGCGCATCACCTTCGAAATGAGTAATCTATGCATTGCTGGTCGCGAGTTTCGGTCGCGACTCATCATGGGGACGGGTAAGTACGCCTCCGGCGAAATCATGGCGGCGGCCTTGCTGGCGAGTGGCTGTGAGTTGGTTACTGTCGCCTTGCGGCGAGCCGACCTTACCGGAAAAAAAGATCAGTATGCCAACATCCTGACCTATTTGGATACCAACAAATATCTGCTTCTACCCAACACCAGCGGAGCGCGTACGGCAGAAGAAGCCTGTCGCCTCGCACGGTTGGGACGCGAAGCAACAGGTTCTCAGTGGCTGAAATTGGAAATACACCCCGATCCCCGCTATCTGTTGCCGGATCCCGTTGAAACATTGAAAGCGGCTGAAGTCCTTGTGAAAGAGGGGTTTATCGTTCTACCGTACATTCATGCCGACCCGGTTCTGGCAAAACGACTGGAAGATGCCGGATGCGCAACAGTGATGCCGCTGGGGTCTCCCATTGGCAGTGCGCGCGGTATCGAGACCAAGGCCAGTATCGAAATCATCATCGAACAAGCGACTGTTCCCGTGGTGGTGGACGCCGGTTTGGGTGCCCCTTCTCATGCGGCGGAAGCAATGGAGATGGGAGCTGATGCCGTTTTGGTGAACACAGCCATTGCCGTTTCAACTGATCCGATCCGTATGGCGATGGCATTCAAAACGGCAGTTGAAGCCGGGCGGACAGCGTACGAAATTGGGTTGGCCCCCAAACGGCGGGTGGCCGAAGCCACCAGCCCATTGACGGGCTTCCTCAACGAGAAATGAGTTACGTTACCGAATTCAGTCGCTTGCCCTTGGCGGATCTGACGGCAGAAGCGGAAAACGCAGGTGCCGCGGATGTCGAGAAAGCGTTGGAACGCGATCGAAGAACGATCGAAGATTTCACCGCTCTGATTTCACCATGCGCCGCGCAGCCTCAGTATTTGGAAGCAATGGCGCGGCAATCCCATAACCTGACACTAAAGTATTTTGGTCGCGTGATTCGCCTGTTTGCACCGTTGTACCTCAGTAACGAGTGTGTCAATCGGTGCCAGTATTGCGGCTTCTCCCGTCAGAACTCTATCTTACGTGTAACGTTGACCTTGGAACAGGTGTTTTCAGAAGCCAAGTACCTGCATAAAGAGGGGTTTCGTCACATTCTACTCGTTGCCGGTGAACATCCGCGATTTGTGTCACCGGGTTTTCTGGCTGATTGTGTGTCGGGATTGCATCCCGATTGGCCAAGTATCTCCTTGGAAGTTGGCCCCTTGGAAACCGATCAGTATCGTCCGATTGTCGAAGCTGGCGCAGAAGGGCTGGTGATTTATCAGGAAACTTATGATCGGTCAGTCTATGCGCTCATGCACCAAGGAGGACCGAAGAAGAACTTTGAATGGCGATTGGAAACCCCGGAACGCGCTTATGCGGCGGGATTTAAGAGGTTGGGGGTAGGCGCGCTACTTGGATTGGCACCTTGGCGACAGGAAGCCATCTCGCTTGCCAATCACTTGGAGTACCTCTTTCGGCATTGCTGGAAGGCCCAGTTAACCGTCAGTATTCCACGGCTTCGTCCTGCGGCGGGAAGTTTTCAGCCGCCAGTGCTTGTGGAAGAACGCGATTTGGTCCAGTTGGTATGTGCCTTACGGCTTCTTTTTCCTGAACTCGGTATTGTTCTTAGTACGCGGGAACGTTCTCGTTTTCGGGATGGCTTGGTGCCGCTGGGCATCACAATGATCAGTGCAGGAAGTCACACAGAACCGGGGGGATATACTGGCCAGGGTAAAGAGTCGCTTCACCTGACAAAAAAAAGAAACGATGGTTCTTCTTTGTTGCCGGTCATCCAATCAGAAGGGGAATATGCGACGGAACAGTTTGAGGTTGCCGATGACCGTTCTCCTGAAGAGGTAACGACCGTTTTAGCTGGAATGGGGTACGATCCCGTCTGGAAAGATTGGGATGGGGCTTTAAATGAAAACTGAGATGGGAAAAATCATCGTAAACGGCGAAATGCGTGAATGCCTTTTGCCTTGTACGGTGGCAGATTTGTTGAAAGAACTGGACTTGAAACCGACTCAGGTTGTTGTTGAACGGAATGGCGAGGTCCTGCCCAAAGCTCGTATGGCTTCCGTTCTCCTACATCATGGGGACAGTGTGGAGATCATCTTGCCGGTGGCGGGAGGTTGAACGCTGAACGCCTCGCTCAAGCCTCGTAATCAGAGATTGAACGATGATCTTGAATTATACAATCAAGGCAGTTGCTGCAACATAATTGTAATCGTAACGTCTTTGTGGATAGGAAAATACGATTTAGAAAACTTGTTGTTATTTGAGAGTGAATTGCTGTGAGTATGACTTATGACAAGAAGAATCGAACAAGGGAAGACACCACCCGAATTTTTTTGTTGCAAAAATCCGGCGACCACTTTATTTTACCGCACACTTAGTGATTCAGGAGCCTGCACGTTCTTCAGAGGGGTTCCCCACCCCCACCTCCTTGGCGTGCGACTCCTGAATCTTTTTTTATTCAAAAATGGAAGAGAACATGAAAAAAACCGCTTTATTGTTTGCCGGTCAAGGTAGTCAGACGGTTGGAATGGGGCGTGACCTTTGCGAGAGGTTAGAGCCTTGTCGCAAAATGTTTGCCCGTGCCAACGAAGTGCTCGGACGTGACCTTCAAAAAATATGCTTCGAAGGTCCGGAAGAACTCCTCACCCAAACGGACAATGCGCAACCCGGGATTTTATTGACCAGTTTGGTCTGTCTGGAAGCTCTGCGTTCCCAAGTTCCCCAACTCTCCTATGAAGCCGTCGCCGGGTTATCTCTGGGGGAATTTACCGCCCTCACGGCGGCGGGTACTTTCTCGTTTGACGATGGAATTCGTCTCATTCAACAACGTGGTCGTTTTATGCAGGAGGCCTGTGAAGCTACCCGCGGGAGCATGGCGTCCATCATCGGGATGGATGATGCCGCTTTGGAAGAGGTTTGCCGCCAAGCCGACGTGGACATCGCCAACCTTAATTGTCCCGGCCAGACTGTTATCTCCGGCGAGAAGGAAAAGATCGCCAAAGCCATTGAACTGGCCAGGGCGCATGGCGCCAAACGCGCCATCCCTCTCCAAGTGGCCGGTGCCTATCATTCGCGGTTGATGCACAGCGCGCAGACGAAACTGGCTACCGTTCTGGCAAACGTGTCCTTGAAAGAGCCATCGGTGCCTGTCATCCACAATGTAATCGCCCGCCCGGCCAATGGGGTGGGGGAGATCAAAGAGTTGCTCGTCCGACAGGTTACTTCCTCGGTTCGGTGGACCGAATCCATGCAGTGGTTGATTGCCAATGGTTATACCCGGTTCATCGAACTCGGTCCGGGAAACGTTTTGAGCGGATTGATGAAACGCATTAACAAGGACGTTGAAATCCTCAATGTCTGTGATTCGCCGAGCTTGGACGCCACGGTGGCAAAACTGCTTGCCTAACCCGCCGCGGCGTAGAGGGCACGGGAGCGAATCGAGAAGCAAAGATTGGAATAACACTTGCCCGCCTCAATCCAATCGCCCTGGACGGTTGGGGCTTCGCCATTGACGTTGTGGCATGAAACGGCATACTGATGGTTGTTCATGGCCACGTTCCGGTACAAGGCAAGAACGAAGACAGGGGAATTGATCAACGGCAGTTTGGAGGCCGCCGATCGTCGGTTGGCTTTGACCGAGTTGGGGCGGCTCGGTCTTTTCCCGATGACGGTGGAACCGTTGGCGGAGAGGTCTTCTTGGCGCGTGACGGTTCGTGGGGGGCGTCGTGGTTTGTCAGGACGCGAGTTGTTGTTGATAACCCAACAGCTTTCGAGTCTTTTGCGTTCTGGGATGGCGTTGACGCAGGCACTGGAGGTGTTGGCCCGACGGGCGCAGAAGCCATCGGTACGCGAGGTGTTGGACGAACTGCGCAACGAGGTTTTACAGGGCGCGTCGTTGTCGGATGCGATGGCCCGGCAACCGAAAGTGTTTCCCGTTTTTTATGTGAACCTGATCAAGGCAGGGGAAGCCAGTGGCGCGCTGGAATCGGTGCTAGACCGACTCCGTCAGCATTACGAGCGGATGGGCGCGGTGCGGGAAAAGATGGTTAGCGCCTTATTGTATCCGGCCATTGTGGTGGTGGCGGGGATTGGCACGATGGTTTTTTTTATGACGTTCATGGTGCCGCGATTTGCGCAGATGTTCAAAGAGATGCGGCGGACGATGCCGTTGCCGACGCAGATTTTGATTGCTGTCAGCGATGCGGTAGCCGCCTACTGGTGGGTGGGGGCGTTACTGGTGTTGGGGGTGGGGTTTTGGTACCGTCATCTTCGGCGCAGCCCGCGTGGACGATTGCTGTTGGATGGCTGGAAACTGCGTTTGCCCGTGGTGGGCGCGATTGTGAAGGCGGGCGCGTTTGCGCAGTTTGCGCGGACTTTGGCGACTCTTCTGGAAAACGGCGTGCCGGTGCTCGGCGCGTTACAGATTGTCGAAGGCACCGTGAGCAATGGCGTCATTGCCGCCGAACTGCGCGAAGCGCGGGAACGAGTGACCGATGGCACCAGCATCACCCAACCATTGTCCAAGGGGAAGGTGTTCCCGCCGTTGTTGTTGGACATGTTGGCGGTGGGCGAGGAGAGCGGTGAGGTGGTGCCGGCGTTACAAAACATCGCGCAGACCTACGAACAGGAACTGGAACATCGGCTTCGGGTGTTCACCACACTGTTGGAGCCGGTGATCATCCTTGTGATGGCGTTGATGGTCGGATCGGTGGTGGTTAGTATTTTACTGGCGGTGTTTGATCTGACGGCCGGCATTGGTAAATGAAAACGAGGAAGGCAATGAAACGAGACAAACAGGACGGGTTCACGTTGTTGGAGATTCTGCTGGTTGTGGTAATCATCGGGTTGCTGGTGGGCGTGGCCGTGGTGCGACTCGGTCCGCGCGCCGGCGAGGCGAAAAAGGTTGCCGTGCAACGGCAGATTGACGCCTACAAGTCGGGGCTTGGCCTTTATGATCTCGACAATGGTTTCTATCCGACGACCGAACAGGGGTTGCAGGCGTTGATTGTTGCGCCGACGACTCCTCCCGTGCCCAACAACTGGAAAGGCCCGTATCTTGACCCGGCCGTGATACGAAAAGACCCCTGGGGACATGATTACCTCTACCGCTGTCCGGGCGTCAAAAACCCGACCGGTTACGACCTGTACTCGGTTGGTCCCAATGGCGTGGAAGGGGATGACGATGACATCGGCAACTGGCAGTAAACGGGAACCCCGCCGGGGCGGTTTTACGCTGATTGAACTGGGACTGGTGGTGTTGATTTTGGCGCTGATGCTGGCGCTGGCCGCGCCACGTTTCGCGCGCTCGTACCGCAACGCATTGTTGGGAGAAGCGGCGCGAACCTTTGCCACAACCTGTCAATGGACCCGCCTGAACGCCGTGACCCAGCAACGCAACGCGACATTGGCAGTGGGAATCGGACAACAGGCCTATTGGGTGTCGCAACCGGTTTCGAATCTTGAGCAGGAAACATTCGAGCCGGTCTGTCTGAAACGAGTGGAGATGGGGCCGGGCATACGGATCGTTTCCGCGTCTCTTGCAGACGGTTCCGCGTCGGGAGACGACCCGATGTTGATCCATTTCTACCCGAATGGTACCTGTGATGGGGCGCGGGTGACGTTTCGGGGGCGGGAGGAAGGGGATACGATCACCGTGATTCTGGAAGCGGCCACCGGGCGCGTGTGGCCGTTGGCAGCGGAAAAACCTTGAGCCGAAAGCCGTCGGCGGAGGTTTTCCCCGTTGACATTTGGAGGTCGAACAGTAAGATGACGCGCCATTTCTAAGTGAGGAAATACGGACATGCCAAATACACGTTCAGCAGCCAAACAAGCACGCGCCAGCGAACGGCGGCGGGCACATAACCGCATCGTCAAATCGAAAATCCACACGCTGGAAAAGAAGTTCCTGTCTCTTTGGGAGGCAAAGGACGCCAAAGGAGCAGCGGAAACGTTGCGTGCCCTGAGTTCGGCTTTGGACAAGGCAGCAAAAGTGAAGGTTGTTTCTCCGAATCTGGCGGCTCGCAAAAAATCCCGCCTGACGGCGCGGCTGAAAGCCATTGTCGCGGCCTGAGTTTGCCGCCTTACCAACCTTCCACGATCAGGCTCACGGCTCGTTTGGCCAGGTCATCGGCGATCAACGGCAACGCGAGTTGTTCGGCGCTTTGTTGGTCGGTTCCCAAAAATGTATCGGCGCTTCCAGAGACGACAGTGGGTGCCAATACCGTTTTTCCCGTTACGCGGTCGTGTGCCTCGATGCGCGCTTCAATGGTCAGCCGCATTTCGGCCGGCACGGTGGTGTCGTAGCGCTGACTGCGGATCATCCGACGATCATAACGGATGATCTCGCCGGTCAGGACGATATCAGAATCGTCGGAAGAACGAACGGCCAGTGACCCGTCCTGCTGGAAACGTTTGATCAGGGCGTTGGTGACTTGTGCTTCCAGTTGAGGCATAAGCGTGCGGTTTTTGAACATTGGCACGGCCACGGAATGATACGGCGTTTTTGTCACCGGACCGACCTTGTAGCCGGCGCATCCCGTCCACGTGGTGGCGCAGAGCAGGATCATCAGGTGGAGAAGCGCAGGCGCGAAATGGGCACGAAAGCAGTTCATTTTCCAGAGGAGCCAGTTCGTTCAACGATTTGTTTCAACTGAAGAATTTTCTGCTGGGCGGTATTGGCCCAGTCGGACTGCGGGTTGCGGGCGATGACTTCGTTGTAGTAGATGAGGGCCGCCTTGTGGTTTCGGTTTTTCTCGTAAAACTGGGCCACACGGAAAAGTCCTTTGGATTGTTCCTGTTTGAGGGCGGTGCGGTATTCGTTCGCTTTGGCGACGTTTTCGCCCTGGGGATAACGGGTGAGGTAGTCGGTGAAAGCGGCAATGGCCTGGTTGGCGGCATTTTGATCGTACTCGGCACGGGCGGCTTCCTTGCGATAGGCCATACCGATTTGGAACTGGGCTTTTTCGGCCATCGGATCATCAGGGTAGCGTTCGAGGAGTTTCTCGTAGGCGTGAACAGCGCTCAGGTATTCTTTTTGTTTTTCATAAACCTGACCGAGTTGGAACTGTGCCCGAGGCCCATATTTGCTATAGGGGGCGTTCTTGACCACCTGCTCAAACACCTCGATGGCTTTCTCAAGACCCGGAAAAATCTTCAGCCCCCAAACCTTGTGGCGTTCTCCATTCAGAAAACGGTTGCCGATTTCAAATTGCCGCTCCAACACCAACTCGTAGTGCTCGCTGTTCGGATGTTTACTGATGAGATTCTGGTACTCCAGAAATGCTTTGTAATGATACCCCACCGCGCTGAGGCACTCGGCCAGTCCGATTCGTCCCTCTTCCACGGCAAACGCCGTCGGCCACCGGCGGATCAAACGCCGATAAGCGGTGATGGCGTCGCCATACTGTTTCTTGGCTTGCAACGCGCGTGCCAGTTCCAGTTGTTCTTTGGGATTCTTGGCGGTGGTAATGCCATAACGCTCGTAGGACCAACCTTCCCCCTTGCGCCAGACCAGCGGCGCGGGACAATCGGTCGGCAACACCACGCAAAACGCCATGACAAGCCCCAGCAGGAGTGCGGTTCGTTTCCAGTAGCTCATGTGTGCGCGCAGGCTACTACAGGCGCCGAACAGCGTCAAGGTCGCTGCGAGAGATTGCGTTCCGTGACGCTTGCTGTTAGTGTTTCCGCCGCCAATGAAGACCAACAACGAAGCTAATCCCCCTCAACAGGGATTTGATTCCATCGAAGCCTGTCTGGAGGATATCCGACAGGGACGAATGATTATTGTTACCGACGACGAAGACCGCGAAAACGAGGGCGACCTCGTCATGGCGGCCGAGAAGGTTACTCCAGACGCCATCAACTTCATGACCAAATACGGACGCGGCCTGATTTGTGTTCCCACCACGGAACGCCGACTGGCTGCGCTCGGTATCGAGCCGATGGTCCGCCAGAACCGCGACTCCTACTGCACGGCTTTTACGGTTAGTGTGGACGCCCGCACCGGTATCACCACCGGTATCAGCGCTTACGACCGCGCTCGCACGATCCGGATTCTGGCCGACCCTCATGCCGCTGCGGATGAAATCGTTTCGCCCGGCCACGTTTTCCCGCTCCAGGCGCGCGAGGGCGGCGTGCTTTGTCGGGCAGGGCACACCGAGGCGTCCGTGGACCTGGTGCGCATGGCCGGGTTGTATCCGGTGGGAGTGATTTGCGAGATCCTGCACGAAGACGGCACGATGGCGCGTTTGCCGGATCTGTTGGCGTTGAAGCAGGCGTTTGGATTGAAACTTTGTTCGATTCGCGATTTGATCGAGTACCGTCGGCAGCGGGAAAAACTCGTTGTGCGTGAGCAGGAAGTCGCCATGCCCACCGAATACGGCGAGTTTCGTTTGCACCTGTATCGCTCGCTGGTGGACCATCAACATCATGTGGCGTTGGTGATGGGGCAGGTGCGCGGGCGGGACAACGTTCTCGTGCGAGTTCACAGCGAATGCCTGACCGGCGATGTCTTTGGTTCCCAACGCTGCGATTGCGGCCAACAACTGCGCGACGCCATGCGGCGCATCGCCGCAGAAGGCGCCGGTGTGTTGTTGTACATGCGACAGGAAGGACGCGGTATTGGATTTGCCAACAAAATGCACGCATACGCCTTGCAGGAGAAAGGACTCGACACGGTCGAAGCCAACGAAAAACTCGGATTCAAACCCGATTTGCGCGAGTACGGCCTGGGCGCGCAGATCCTGGTGGACCTGGGACTGCGCAGCATCCGACTGCTCACCAATAACCCGAAGAAAGTGATCGGACTGGAGGGATTCGGCCTGAAAATCGTCGAGCAACTTCCCATTCGCGCCACGCCGACCCCGCACAACATCCGCTACCTCCAGACGAAAAAAGAAAAAATGGGACACAAACTCTAGCCATGTTACGCGCCCACTCACACGCCACTTCATCCGTCCTCTCTGCTGCGGGACTGCGTTTCGGTATCGCCGCCGCCTGCTACAACCCGGAACTGGCCGACGCGCTTGTCGAACATTGCGTTCACACCTTGCGTCAGGCGGGCGCGCGCGAACGCGATATTCGCCTGCTTCGCGTGCCCGGCACCTTTGAGGTTACCTGCGCCGCCGCCTGGTTGGCCCAATCGGGCCGCTGCGATTGTGTCATCGGACTGGGCGTCATCCTGAAAGGACAAACCAGCCACGCTCACCACATCGCCGACGCCGTGGCTCACGGCCTGACGCAAATCGCCTGCCAGTCGGGGGTACCGACGATTTTTGGAGTCGTCACCGCCAACAACCTCAAACAAGCCCGTGTTCGTTGCCTCAGCGCCGACTACAACCGCGGTCGCGAAGCCGCCGAGACCGCCATCCGCATGGCCCGTTTATGGAAAAGCCTGTAAAATTCCCCGGAAAACGCCGCCATGCCCGCGAACTGGCCGTCCAGTTCCTCTACCAGTACGACCTTTCCGGCGGCGACCTGAAGGAGGCGTTGGAGTTGTTCTGGCAAACGCAGACAGACGTGCCCGACGCCGTTCGAACCTTTGCCGAAGACCTCATTCGCGGTTGTCTGAGCCACCGCGATGTCATTGACGAGAAACTTCGCCAGTACACCGAACACTGGGAATTGCCCCGCATGGCCGCGGTGGACCGCAACATCCTTCGACTCGCCATTTTCGAGATGCTCCGCCGCGACGACATCCCTCCCGTGGTCAGCATCAACGAGGCGGTGGAAATCGCCAAACGCTATTCCACCCGCGAAAGCGGCGCCTTCGTCAACGGCATCCTCGACCGCCTCCGCGCCGACCTGCCGCGCCCGTCCCGCACCGCCTCCGGGAAATGAAACTGGCCGACCTGCATCTGCATACCGTCTATTCCGACGGTAGCGCCACGCCGGACGAAATCGTTCGCGCCGCGAAACGCAACGGACTCGATGCCATCGCGGTGACCGATCACGATACGCTGGACGGTCTGGCGGAAACCTTCGCTGCCGGACAAGCGCAGGGAATCGAAATCATTGCCGGCGTCGAAATCACCAGCCGCGTCGGTACCCAGGAAGTTCACATCCTCGGCTACTTTTTCCACGACGACTGGCGCGATCCGGTTTTCCACAAGGTGCTGGAACACGCCAAACACCTCCGTGAACAACGTGCCCTCGAATTTGTTGCCCGGTTCCACCAACTCGGCATCCCGCTCACGCTCGCAGAGATCAAGGCCTGTTCCTCCTGCGGCACCCTCGGACGAATGCACGTCGCCCTCGCCCTCCAACGACGCGGCGTTGTCAACAGCGTGGAAGAAGCGTTTGAACGCTTCCTGCGACGCGGCAAACCGGGGTTTGTGGACCGTCCCCGCATGACGGCGGCGGAAGCCATCGGCCAGATTCGCCGCGCCGGCGGTGTGGCCGCGCTGGCCCATCCGGGCCTGAACAACGTGGACAAACAGATCCCCGAAATGATGGCACAAGGAATGGTGGGACTGGAAGTCTGGCACTCGCGCCACACCCCCGCCCAGACCGAACATTATCTCGCCATGACCCGTGCCCTCGGCCTTCTGCCCACGGGCGGCACCGACGCCCACGATGCCAACCCCGGCCTGGTCCGCATCCCCTACGAACACGTCGAAACCCTCAAATCCTGCCTCACATGAACCTGTTCCAAAAAATCCGTCACGGCCTGAAAAAAACCTCCTCCAAACTCGCCGCCGAAATCCAACGCATCATCACCGGTGCCCCGCGACTGGACGCCGCCGCTCTGGACGAGCTCGAAGCGGCACTCATCAGCTCCGACATCGGGATTATTACCGCCACCCGCATCATTGAGCAGACCAAAGAAGCCGCCCAACGCTCTGGTCCGGTGGACGTCTTTGCCATTGCCAGAGCCGAGATCGAACGCGAACTGAGCCTGGGAAAAGCGGGAACAAACACAATTCATCTCCTGCAACGCGCCCCGCAACCGCCCACGGTCGTGCTGCTGGCCGGTGTCAACGGCGCCGGTAAAACCACCTCCACCGCCAAACTGGCGCACTGGCTCAAATCGCAGGGACACACCGTTCTGCTGGCCGCCTGCGACACGTTTCGCGCCGCCGCCATCGAACAGTTGAAAATCTGGGGAGGTCGCGTCGGCTGCGACGTGATCGCCGGGCAGTACGGCGCGGATTCCGCCGCCATCGCTTTCGACGCGCTCGATGCCGCCATCAAACGCGGCGTGGAATACCTGCTCATTGACACGGCGGGACGCCTTCACACAAAGAAAAATCTCATGGAAGAGATGAAAAAAATGTCGCGTGTCCTCCAGAAACGGCGTCCCGATGCCCCCCACGAGGTGCTGCTGGTGCTGGACGGCACCACGGGCACCAACGCTCTTCATCAGGCCCGCGAGTTTCACGCGGCGCTGGGCGTGACCGGCCTTGTCGTTACCAAACTCGACGGCACCGCCAAAGGCGGCATCGTTGTCGCCATCGCCCGCGAACTGAAAATTCCCGTCAAATTCATTGGACTCGGCGAACAGGTGGACGACCTTCAGCCGTTCGACCCGAAAAGCTTTGCCGAAGCCCTTTTTGGAGTCGAAAGTCTTTCCACTTGAGTCCGCGGCAGGAAAAGACTAACACTCGGTCAACCCGACAGGAGAAAAAGCCATGCCACCACGTCCAACGTCCGTTACCGTGTTCGGAGTTCTCAACATCATCTTCGGCGCCATGGCGCTGTTGTGTACGCCCGTGGGATTGGCGATGTCATTTCTGGCGCCGGCCGCCGGCAACCCGATCCTGACGGCAATGCGCGAGAACCAGTTGTATCGGGTCTGGACCATCATCGGCAGCATCTGCGGTATCATCGGCGGTGGCGTGCTTCTGGCAGCGGGCATCGGTCTGTTGAGACTGAACCCGTGGGCGCGTCTCGTTTCCATTGGCTACAGCATCTACGCCATTGTTTTCGGCCTGATCGGCCAGGCGATCAACCTGATGGTGCTCGCACCCGTTCTGAAAGAAATGGCTGGCGGACAAGAAGCCGCCGCGGCGATCGGGGGGATGGTGGGCGGTGTTTTCGGCGGTTGTCTTGGCCTGATCTATCCGGTTTTGTTGATTATCTTCATGACCCGCCCGAAAATCAAAGCGGCCTTTCAATCGCCTCCCAGCCTGTGAGTTTCACGGTCCAAGACGAACGTTTCATGCGGCGTGCCCTCGCTCTGGCCCGTCGCGGTCTCGGCAAGACCAGTCCGAACCCCGCCGTTGGCGCGGTGTTGGTTCGCCACGGCAAAATCATCGGCGAAGGCTGGCATCGTCGGGCCGGCGAACCGCACGCCGAGATACACGCGATTCGTGCCGCCGCCTCCACGCGCGGTGCCACGCTCTATGTCACATTGGAGCCGTGTTGCACTCACGGGCGAACGCCGCCCTGTACCGACGCCATCATTGCCGCGGGAATCCGTCGCGTCGTCGTGGCGGCGACCGATCCGAATCCGCGACATCGCGGTCGCGGGTTGCGGTTGTTGCGCCGGGCGGGAATCCGCGTTGAAGCCGGTTTGTTGGCCGAAGAGGCGACGTCGTTGAACGAGTCCTTCAACAAGTGGATCACCACGGGGTTGCCCCTGGTGATCGCCAAGGCGGCGTTCAGTCTCGACGGCAAAATGGCCACCCGCACGGGCGATTCCAAGTGGATCACCAGCGAAACGGCGCGTCGCCAGGCGCACAAGCTCCGTGCCCGAGTGGACGCCATCATGGTCGGCGCCAAAACCGTTATCCACGATGATCCGCAGTTGACGTTGCGCCACGGCGTTCGCGGCCGCCAACCGTGGCGGGTGGTGGTGGGACGCTGTCCGCAAACCGCGCGTGTGTTTACGGATGAATATCGGGAACGCACCCTTCATTTTCCAACGCGGAACCTGCGGTCGGTGTTGCGGAAACTGGGGCGGATGGGGATCACCAGCGTGCTGGTGGAGGGCGGCCCGACGCTGTTGCGCGCCGCGTTCGATGCCGGGTTGGTGGATCGGGTTGTTTTTTTCTATGCGCCGAAGGTGCTGGCGGGACGCCCGAAAGTGGCACAGGCCGTTGCGCTGGAAGGTAACTGGCGGAGATTGGGCGCCGAAATGATATTCGAGGGTCGGGTGCGATGATTCTGGTGGTCGGATTATCCGCGGTCTGGCAACGGACGCTGTTTTTTGAAGAGATTCGCCTCGGCGAGGTCAACCGCGCTCGTCGCGTTCTCGAAACCGCCTCCGGCAAGGGCGTGAATGTGGCGCGCGTACTCACGACGCTCGGCGCGAAAGCCCGCGTGTTGACGGTGGCGGGTGGACGGCGCGGCGAACTGTTCGTCCGAGCGCTGGCAGCGGACGGCGTGAGCGCCCGGATTGTGCCGGTGAAGGGAGAAACGCGCCTCTGTCAGACGCTGGTGGGAGGCACGGTGACGGAACTGGTCGAGGAATCGGCTCCGTTGCATCCCGCCGAAGTGGAGGCTGTGTGGCGGGCGTTTGACGAAGAAATGCGACGGGCGGAGTGGCTGGTGCTCAGTGGCACGGTGCCCGCCGGTTGTGGCGATGACTTTTGCGCGCGGCTGGCGCGCGCCGCCCATCAGCGCGGCGCGCGAGTGGTCGTGGACACGCAACGGGCGCAATTGATGGGCGTGGTTCGGGAGAAACCGTGGTTGGTAAAGATCAATCGCGCGGAACTGGCGGCGGCAACGGGGCAACGCGGGATGGTGACGGGCGTGCGCGAATTGATGAGGCGGGGGGCGGAGCGCGTGGTGATTTCGCAGGGCGCAAAGGCCGCTGTCGCGTTTGAGGGACGGGTTCGCCACGCCGTGCAACCGCCACGGGTACAGGCGCTCAATCCCATCGGGTCCGGCGACGCCATGCTGGCGGGACTCATCGTGGGATTGCAACGGGGGAGGACGCTGGCGGATGCCCTCCGGTGGGGGGTGGCCTGCGGCGCGGCCAATGCCTTGACGGAAACATCGGGTGTCGTGCGGCCGTCGGATGTCCGTCGTCTGTTGCGTCAGAGCTAGACAAGCCGGGCGTCGCTTTGTAATGTGCGTGCATGTTTACCGGTATTGTTGAAGAAACAGGTGTGGTCGAACGCATCCGTCAGGGACCCAGGTCAACCGAACTTTATGTCCGCCCCAAAACGGTGGGACGCGCCTTGCGGGTGGGAAACAGCATTGCGGTCAACGGCGCCTGCCTGACCGTGACCGCCAAGAGGGGAACCGTTCTGCGATTTGACGTGCTCAACGAGACTCTCGCGCGAACCAACTTCGGCGAACTGCGTCCTGGCAGTCTTGTGAACCTGGAACGCCCGTTGCGGGCGGACGGACGTCTGGATGGCCATTTCGTGCAGGGGCATGTGGACGCGACGGGGGTGGTGCGCCGCTACGAGCGGTCGGGCACGGATTATGTGCTGGAGGTCCAAGCGCCCTCCGCCATCATGAAATATATTGTGCAAAAAGGCTCGATTGCGGTGGACGGCATTAGTTTGACGGTGGCGGCGTTTGGGCGCGACTGGTTTCGGAACTGGATCATCCCGCACACTCACGAGATCACCAACTTGCAGGCGCGCCGTCCCGGCGAGCGGGTGAATCTGGAAGCCGACATGTTGGCCAAATATCTCGAAAAGTTTTTTACCGGTCGGCGGATTGACAGGAGGCGGCCCCAGGGCTAGACTCCGCCTCTCATGTTGCCAGCGCTACAACATCTCCTCGTGTTACAAGATCGCGACCGCCGGATTTCGTCCCTGAAAGCGGAACTGGCTCGTATTCCGCATGAGATTGCCGCCGTGCAAAAACGGGTGCAGGAGGAATCGGCGCGTTTGGAGGCAGCCAAGCTTCAACTCAAACAGATCGAGGCGGACCGCAAGAAACTGGAGGTGGACGCCGAGGCCAAACGGACCCAGATCACGAAATACCGCGTCCAGTTGAACCAGATCAAGTCGAACACCGAGTACCAGGCGTTGCTGAAAGAGATTGCCAACGCCGAACAAGAGATTGTCCACCTCGAAGATGTCGAACTGGAGTTGATGGAAAAAACCGAGCAACTCCAACCCCTCCTGAAACAGGAACAAGCCCAACTGAAAGAACTCGTCGCCAAAGGCGATGCCGAGCAGGCCGAACTGCGCAAACGGGCCCAGATCGCCGAACAGGAACTGGCCCAATTGCGCGGCGAACGAGAAAAACTGGCCGCCGAAGCTGACCCTGATATTTTGTTCCGCTACGAACGCCTGATGAAAAGCAAGGGCGATTACGCCATCGTCCCGATCCTGCACGGCAACTGCGGCGGCTGTCACCTGAACCTGCCGCCCCAGGTCGTTCACAATGCTCGAAACGGTGGCGAGATCGTCAGTTGCGACTATTGCGGTCGCATCTTATATTGGCAGGCGCCGTAAACGGCGGATTTGCGTTCTTTGGAAGGGCGGATAGCCGCTCCGAACCTCGCCCAGCGGGGTTTCGGAGAGGAAAGTCCAGACTCCACAGGGCATGATGCCCCGCGCAAGCGGGGGACGCCAGTGTAATGCTGGCGGACGGAAAGTGCCACAGAAACAAAACTACCCCGAAATCATTCGGGGAAAAGGTGAAACGGCGAGGTAAAAGCTCACCGCCCCGCCAGCAATGACGGGGGCACGGAAAACCCCATCAGGAGCAAGACCAAATAGGCGGCAACGGCGCGGCCCGCGCCACCGGTCCCGTTTCGACGGGACGATCAGCCGCGGGTACAGGTCGCATAGACAAATGGCTATCAAAACAGAATCTGGCTTACGGCCCTTCCATTGACAGAAGATTGGGGCGCGGTCGGTCCCGCGCCCCAATCACCAACAAATACATGTACTACCCACTTTTCCTCAACCTGACCGGCCAGCCCGCCGTCGTTATCGGCGGCGGCAAGGTCGCCGCCCGCAAAATCCGCTCCCTCCGACAGGCCGGCGCGACGGTCACTGTCATCAGTCCGCAGATTGTCGCTGCCATCCGCCGCATGAAAAACGTTCGCTGGATTGCCCGCCGCTACCGCCACGGTGACCTGCGAGGCGCTCGTCTGGTGGTTGCCGCCACCAACGATCTGGCGGTCAACCGACAGGTCTGCGCCGAGGCAAAACGACGCCGGCTCCTCGTCAACTGCGCCGCGCCGCCCGACGCGGGTAACTTCATCGTCCCTTCCGTGCTCCGTCGAGACGGAATCACCATTGCCATTTCCACGGGAGGAACCGACCCGTCGCGCGCGAAAGCCTTGCGGAAACAACTGGAGAAAACGCTGCCATGAGTGATCGTTGCTGTCTTTGGGTGGCCGTCATCCTGTACGCCGCAGCCAGCGCGCTTACGGCGCGGCGCCTACAACGGGGACTGGCCGCGGGAACTCTTCACCATATCAACGTCGCCCTGATGGTCGCCGGATTCCTGATGCACACGCTCGCCATGTTGTGGCGCGGGACGCATCTGGGACGGTGCCCGCTGACAAACCTGTTCGAGGTGCAGATCTTCCTCGCGTGGTCGGCGGTGTTCTTTTATCTGCTGATCGGGTCGTCGTATCGGGTCTCTTTCCTTGGCGCGTTTACGGCGCCGCTGGTGTTGGTGATGTTATTGACGGCTCTGCTGGCGCCTGTGGACGTGGCGGCGCCGACGCCAAAAAAGCACAGCGCATGGGTCGAGACCCACGCGGCTATCGGCATATTGGCGTGTGGCGCGCTGGCCCTGGCGTGCGTGGTGGGGGTTATGTATCTGGTGCAGGAACGCCAGTTGAAATCCGGTCGTCCCGGTCGCCTGATGCGGGTGTTGCCGGCGGTGGATCAGTTGGATGTAATCGGGTTTCGGCTTTTGCTGGTGGGATTTGCGCTGCTGACGGTGGGCATGATTGGCGGAGCGATTTCGCAACGGCTCGTCGAGCCGTGGCCATGGTCCAAGACGGCGTGGGCGGCGCTGGTTTGGTGTTTGTACGGTGTTTTGGTGGCGGGGCGGTTGTCGGATCGGTGGCGAGGACGGAAAGCGGCCTGCGGGGCGATTGCGGTTTTTTTGTTCACCCTTGTCTCGTTTTGGGGAGCGTGTTGGCTGGCCCGATGAAGTTGATCGTTCTCGGCCTGAATCATCGGAGCGCGCCTGTAGAGGTGCGGGAACGGTTGGCGTTTCCAAAAGCGGAATTGGGTGAGGCGACCTGTCGTCTGCTGGGGGCGGCGCCCCTCTCGGAGGCAGCGATTATCTCCACCTGCAACCGCGTTGAATTGTACGGTCTTGCCGCCGAACCCGACAAGGCGAGCGCCGGTATGCGCCGTTACCTGCACGACTATCACCAACTGGCCGACTCGGTTGACCCGTACCTGTACGAGTTCCGGGGCAACGATTGCATCACGCATTTGTTTGAAGTTGTTTCGGGGTTGGACTCGATGGTGCTCGGTGAAACCGAGATTCTGGGGCAGGTCAAGGAAGCCTATGCCGCCGCCCAACAGGCCGGCGCCACGGGGCCGGCACTGAACCGCCTGTTTCAGAAATCGTTTGCCGCCGCCAAACACATCCGCACGCACACGGGCATCACGCAGGGCGCGACCTCCGTGGCCAATGTCGCCGTCGAACTGGCCGAACACATCTTCCGCGATCTGCGCGCCAGCACGGTTATGGTCATTGGCACCGGCGCCATGAGCGAAGCGACGGCAAAAGCCCTTCGCAGCCGCGGGGCGGGTACGATTCTGGTCTGCGGCCGCGACCGGGAACGGGCGGCGGAACTGGCCAGGCAACTGGGCGGGCAACCCATTCATTATGATGACTGGCCGGTGGAGTTTGCGCGCGTGGACATCGTCATCAGCGCCACTACCGCGCCGCACCCGATCCTGACCCCCGAAAAACTGGAGCCGTTGATGCGGGCGCGCCACCATCGTCCGTTGTTCCTCATTGACATCGGTGTGCCGCGCGATATTGAACCGTCGTGCGGCGTCATGGAAAACGTCTTCCTCTACAACATGGACAACCTTCAACAGATCGCGCAGGAAAACCTCGCGGCCCGCGAGCGCGAGATTGCCGTCTGCCGCGGCATGATCGCCGAACGAGTGGCCACGCTGGCGCGATGGTTTGAGCAACATTTCCCATGACCCCGCTTCTCATCGGTACCCGCGGCAGTCCCCTGGCGCTGGCTCAGACAACTCTGATCCAAAAGCTGCTCCAACAGGCTCACCCTGATTTGCTCATCGAAACACGGATCATCAAAACCAGCGGCGACCTTTTTGGCGACGCCTCTCTCGTCCGCGCCGGCGGCAAGGGGCTTTTCACAAAAGAAATCGAGGAACAACTTCTTCAGGGAACGATTCACATGGCTGTGCACAGCCTCAAAGACCTGCCCACAACGTTACCCGACGGCCTCTGCATCGGGGCCACCCCCGTGCGCGAAGACCCGCGCGACGTCTTTATCGCCAAACACGTCGCCACCCCGCGTGAATTGCACATCGGCGCCCGCGTCGGCACCAGCAGTCTTCGACGCCGCGCCCAGTTGATGGCGCGACGGCCCGACCTTCAAATCGAGGAGGTCCGGGGCAACGTCGGCACGCGCCTGCGCAAACTCACCGAAAACAACCAACTCGACGCCCTCGTCCTTGCCGCTGCCGGTCTCAAACGGCTCGGCCTTTACGACGCGCGTTGGACGTTGCTCGAGATCGAGGAGATGATCCCCGCCGTCGGGCAGGGAATCATCGCCATCGAAGCCCGCGCCGATGACGAGCGGACGCTCGGCCTGCTCCGCGCCATCAACGATGCCGACACCATGGCCTGCGGCCTGGCCGAACGCGCCTTCCTGCGCGCCGCCGGCGGCGGCTGTCAACTGCCCTATGCCGCTCATGCCGCTGTTGTCGGCGACCGTCTTCGCCTCGTTGCCGCCCGGTTCACTGCGGACGGTTCGCGGGTTTACCGCGCGGACCTCAGCGGTCCAAAAAACGAGCCGATAGAACTGGGCGTAGAAGCTGCCCGGAGGATTTCCGAATGAAAACGAAAGGCAAAGTCTATCTTGTGGGGGCGGGACCGGGCGATCCGGGACTGCTCACGGTGCGTGGGTTGGAGTGCATCCAACGCGCCGACGTCATTGTGTACGACAATCTCATCAATCCGTTGTTGCTCCGTCACGCGCGGCCCGACGCGGAATTAATTTTTGCCGGCAAATCTGCCCGCAAACACGCGCTCTCGCAGGAGCAAACCAACGCCCTGCTCATCAAGCGGGCGAAGCAGGGCAAGATCGTCGTCCGCTTGAAGGGCGGCGACCCGTTTGTCTTCGGACGCGGCGGCGAGGAAGGCCAGGAGCTGCGGGCGGCCGGCATCGAATTTGAGATTGTTCCCGGCATCAGTTCCGCCATTGCCGCGCCTGCTTATGCGGGCATCCCTGTCACGCATCGGTCGGTGGCCACTGCGTTCATGGTCATTACCGGACACGAGGACCCGTCCAAGGGAGGATCGCAGGTGGACTGGAAAAGCGTCGCGCAATTCTTCGGCACCCGCGTCATCCTGATGGGGGTGGAACGCCTCCACGAGATTACGGCGGAACTTCTTGCTCACGGCTGCGCTCCCGAAACGCCCGCTGCCGTGATCCGACTCGGCACTACCGCCCGCCAGCAAACCATTACCGGCACCGTCGGCACCATCGCCCAACTGGCATCGAAAGCGAATGTGCAGCCGCCGTCCATCACCGTGGTGGGGGAGGTGGTTCGACTTCGGGAACAACTGGATTGGTTTGAGCGCCGACCGTTGTTTGGCCGTCGGATTGTGGTCACCCGCAGTCGTGAACAGGCCAGCGAACTGACGCGGCGCCTACTGGAACTTGGCGCGGATGTGCTGGAAATCCCGACCATTGCCATTCAGCCACCAAAAGATTTCGCGCCGTTGCGCGAGGCCATTCGCAGCATTGGCATTTACGACTGGCTGGTCTTTACCAGTCCGAATGGCGTGGACGCTTTTTTCCGCGAGTTCTTTGCCCAACATCCCGATCTCCGTGATCTTGGCGGGCTGAAGATAGCTTCCATCGGACAGGCCACGACGCAGAAGCTGGCGGCGCTTCATTTGCAAGTGGACCTCCAGCCATCGGAGTTTACCGGTGAAGCGTTGTTGGAGAGTTTCCGCAAGGAGATCTGTTGCGAAAACCTGAAGTTCCTTTTGCCGCGCGCTGATCTGGCCGATGAACGGCTGGCGCGCGGCCTCGAAGACCTCGGTGGGATTGTGGACGATTTGGACGCTTATCGGACGGTCCCCGACACCGAGGATCGGACCGGCCATCGTGCCCGGTTGCTGACGGAAGGGGCCGACATCGTTACGTTCACCAGTTCCTCGACGGTCCATAATTTCTGTGAACTGGTGGATGCGACGGAGTTGTTTCGTCGGTTTCCAACACTGCGTATTGTCAGTATCGGCCCGCAAACCACCGCGGCGGTCACGGCTCACCGTCTCGAAGTCGCCGCGGAAGCTAAAGAACACACGATCCCCGGCCTGGTGGAAACGATTCTTGAACTTGTCGCGCAGTAGCCCGTTTTATTGGAACATGTAGGCGGGTAGGAAGTAGAGCTTGCCGGATTCGAGTCGGGGGAGGGAAGGGCCGACCTGTACCTGGATTTTTGCGGCCTTACTCTCGCCGAAAAAGCGGAAGAGACGGCTCAGAGAGAAGGGGGCACGATAGGTGACGACCTTGGCCTGCTTGATTTTGGCCAGTTCCATTGCTTTGTCCACGGCATCGTCGAAGTAACCGAGTTCGTCAATCAGTTTGCCTTTGAGGGCCTGCGTGCCGGAGAGGATACGTCCGTCGGCGAGGGTATTTTTCAAGGTGGTGACGTTGAGTTCGCGTTCTTTGGCGACAATGCCGACAAATTTGTCATAAACCTCCATGATGAGGTTGTTGACCATCGCTTTCTCGTCCTCGGTTGGTTCGCGGGTGGGATTGAGGAGGTCTTTGTACTTGCCGGATTTGAAGGTGTGAGATTTGACGCCGATCTTGTCCATCAGCCCGCCAAAACCGTAGCTTTGCATAATGACGCCGATGCTGCCGGTGATGGTCAGGTCGTTGGCAATGACATGGCTGCAGCCCATGGCGGCGTAGTAGGCGCCACTGGCCGCGACGGATTCCATGCAGGCCACAATCGGTTTGCGCTCGCGCGCGGCGGCCAACGCCTTGTAAATGGCGTCGGAAGCGACCACCTCGCCGCCGGGGGAATTGATGCGGAGGATGATGGCTTTGACGTGTTTGTCTTCCAGAGCCTGGTCGAGTTGGGCTTTGATGTCGCCCACCATCCCTTCGTCGCTTGTCTCGCCGTCGTAAGCGCCGGAAATGATGCCGCTGAGGTGGAGAACAACGATTTTGTTGCGGTTCTCGGTGTCGCCCTGAACGTAGAATTCCTCATATCGCTGGCGGTGGCGGGTCTCAAACGAGGCGGTTCCACCTCCGGCCAGCAGTGCCAACAGGACGAAATTCGCCAGCGCGCTCATGAAAAGACAGAAAGTGGCAATGACGGCATAGACAATCCAGCCGGTTCGTTTCGGCGCCGGGGCAGTGCCCACAAGAGGAGGTTGTGTTTCCATGTCGCAAAAGATGCCGCAGGCGGGAGGACCTCGCAAGCGCAATTTTCACTTGGTCGGCGCGGAAACTTGCCGTAGGGTAACACCGCCATGTTGCTGGTGATAGACAACTACGATAGTTTCACCTACAACCTCGTCCAGTACCTCGGCGAACTGGGTGTGGAGATGCGGGTGGCGCGCAACGACGAGATCGCGCTCGACCAGATCCGAGCGCTGAGACCGGATCGGTTGCTGATCTCGCCAGGCCCGTGCTCGCCAAAGGAGGCGGGCCTGTCCAATGAGATCATTCGCGTCTTCGGCCCCACCATTCCAACGCTGGGCGTTTGCCTTGGCCACCAGTGCATCGGGCATGTTTTCGGCGGCGACATCGTTCGAGCAGACCGTCTCATGCACGGTAAGACCTCGCCCATTTATCACAATGGCAAGGATCTCTTTGCGGGGATGCCCAATCCGTTCACCGCCACGCGGTATCACTCGTTGATCATCCGACGCGACACCTTGCCGTCCTGTCTGGAGATCACCGCCGAGACCAGACCGGAAGGTGAAATCATGGGCGTGCGGCACAAGACCCTGCCGATCTGGGGAGTCCAGTTTCATCCCGAATCCATCCTGACACAGGACGGCAAAAGGATTCTGGTCAATTTCCTGAGCCTGACCCGCTAGCCGAGTTCGGTCCACCGGACCAACGGCATCAGATTCGGTTTGCCATCGTGAAACCACCACAACGGCGGGCGTTGCATCTGCCCGATCGGACAAACACGATGCACTCCCAGCGCCGCCAGTTGACGAGCAAACTCCTGCATCCGATCCGACATCGGGGCCACCCCGACCGTCGAAATGTAGGAGGCAAACCGCGCGATCCCTTCCAACACCCGCGGCTCGCCATCGGTCGGTTTCACAAACACCACCCGATTCAGACAGGACGGCTCAAACGAAGGATTGTCCTCATAAATCACAACCCAATCATTCGGTTGTTGGCTGCTCCAGACGGCTACCCGACGATCCGAAGCCGCCCGAAACTCATACCCGGACCGGGTCGTATTGACGGCCGCCGCTTCTTCCACCGAAAGTTTGCCGCGCGGAATCCTCGCCTGAAACGCCGCCATCGCCTCCGCCAGCGCCGCCGCAAACTTTCGCGGCCCCAGCGCGCCGCGTTCCTCCACGTAAAACACGTGGGGCGACAGACAACCCTGCTGGTCGTACACCGACACATCGTCCGCCGCCAGTGCCGCCAGCGCCGGCAGTTGTTCCGCCGTCATCATCTCGCGGCAGACATAGGCGAAACTGACCTTTTGTCCGTACCCGATAAACGCGGCGCCCGGCGGCGACATCCGCCGCAACGCGGCAATGGTACTGTCATCCCCGTGCGCAATCACCGCGTCCGCCCTGGCCAGCGCCGCCTGGGTCAGCGCGGTCTCCTCTCGCGGCCATTCCAGCAGTTCCACGCACCGCGACAAATCCGGGTCTGCTGCCTGCACCGATTCGAGGAACAGGCGCGGAAACACCGGATCGCGCCGCGACATCCGCACCACATTCCCCGATCGCACCAACAGGCCGCAGAGGATGCTGTGGATGGCCGGCGGCGGCACATTGCCCGCCAACAGATGGAGAATCACCGGCACCCCCATTGCCCGCGCCTGTCCCCGGCCATGCGGCCGAAACTCGTCCAGTACCCGACGATCGCCAAACTCCCGCTCCAACAATGCCGCCAGCGATTCCGTTGTGATGGCGCCAAAAATCCGATCAATCGCCTCGTGAACCATGGCCGGGGAAAAACCGCTCGCCGCAGGAACCCGTTCCACCGCTTGTGCCCGCCACGGACTGGTGGCGGGCAGCCAACTTTTGGCGGCGGCGGCCAGCGCCTCGATCACCGCCTCGGTGCGACGATGTTGCTGCACAAAATCGCGCGCCGCCCGCGCCCGTCGGATAGCGTCCTGGATTTGGAGCGGGGTGGCGCTCATGCGTTTTGCAACGCCTCCGCGTTCAGGGAACAACCGCGCGGCATTGCGCCCGGCGCGCGTCCCAGCAACACAAAACCGTCGCCCATGCGGATACCGAGGTCTTCGGTTTGGATGCACATGACGCTCCACAGGTTTGCCAGGTCATAAATTCGTAGCAAGCCCGTGGCGCCGACAGGCGCGTCTTCATCGGTCTGCGGATCAATTACCCGCACTCGTGCCCACGGCGGGGATCGTTTCAGGTCGCTGCGATGCCCGACCCGCATCGTTTCGTCATAGAACTGTGTGCTGAGTTCGGTCATGCCGTACTCGTTGACGACTCGGGTCGGCGGGATGCCGAGATGTTTCTCGAACATTTCGTACAGGGCCGGTTTACTGATCTCGCGGGTGCGTCCCTTGAATCCGCCGGTCTCCATGACCCGGCTGCCCGCGGGGAGTCGCAGTACAAGGCCGTTGTCAAAGAGCGTCAGAAAATGAAACGCTGTGCCCAGAAGGCAGACCGGCTCGTTGGTGGCCTCCAGCCGCTCGACAAATCGCGCGCCCAGCGTTCGACACATGTGCGCCAGCGAGGAATGCGGGGTGTCGGGTACCAGCGACACGATGGGCATCCGCGCACCGTCCGCAAACAGATGGGCACGGAACTGCGGTACGCAGCCCGCGTCGTAGAGGGCCAGCGTCTTGAACAAGTGCCGTCCCGTGTGAGATTGGGTGGTTCCGCTGGTATGAAACTCCGCCACGGCTTCGTGGGGCGGGAAACAGGTGAGCGTCATCTCCTTGAACGCGCGGGTTGGCACGGCCGGAATCTGTGTCCAGTGGGTCAGACGATTGGGCGCGATCTTTTTTGACTCGCAGAAGGCGCGATACGCGGGATTGCGCTCGAACTGGAAGGCAAACACCTCGCGTGCGAGCGCATCAAAGTCATCGGGCGCGCCGCCGAGAAAGGCGAGGAGACGTTGTTGGAGTTGGGAAGCGGTTTTGTTCATGGCTGGTTTTCCGCGACAGCGCGGCGCAATGTGCTATTTCCCGAGCAGGGAATCAAGTCCCTTTTCCGTCAGCAGCGCAAACAGCGAGGGGCGCGTCGGGTCGAGCGTGAACGAGAAACAGTTGGTAAAACCAAGGTACTGGCACGTTCGCAGGTCGTACACATGCGCGGGCGCCGGTAAACGAGCTTCGGTGGGCACGGGCGCCGGCGCGGCACCGCCTTGTACCTTCAAGTCCTCGCCCATCTGCTGCAATTCGATGCGTTCAAAGGCCAACAAACGGGCCTTTGGGTGGCGGTAACGGTACACGGCAGCAGGAGGCGAGACCCGGACCTCGGGTTGCAAGTGGGCAACCGCTTCTGCCCAGTTTTTCACAAGGGTAGCGACCGCTGACGGAGGTGGATTTCGTTTGGTTCCGTGTTCATCAAACAGGGCAGGTGGCGTGTCGGCAAAACAACGCGCCTGCCGGGCGGCGGCAATTTCCGCGTCGGACATCGCCACGGAACCGACCATCAGAAACGTTTCCGACGGACGCGGAGCCAGGGCAAACCGCGGGCTGAATCCCGCGGCGCGAAGTTGCTGGAGACAATCCACGCGGGCTTTGGCGAGTCTGTTATGTTGCGCCTCGTAACTGGAGAAGCGTCGAACCCAGGTGCCACCGTCAGGGAGAGATTCCATCAGCCAGTTGATCTGGATGCTCGGTTGGGAGTAATGGATGGCAATGGGGTCAAACTCGCGTTGCGCTTGCACAAACAACCGGGCCAGTGGCGAGGTCAGCTCCTGGAAAACGGACGCGAGCGCCCGTCCTTTGGAAGTGAGAACCAGATCGGCGCTTTTCCAGTCCAGGCAATCCTCGCTCCACCAGACAATGCAGCCCGCGTCGCCTTCCAACAGCAAATGCCAGAGCCGTCGTCGCGCTTTGTCGGCGTCTGACTCGCCGATGGTCGAGTAAATCGGTTTGCTCGGCATGAAGGAACCAAAGATGGCGCGCGCTCCGTCTATGTCATACGGCTCAACCCAGTCGAGCGCCTGCGAGAGTCGCCAGAGATCGTAGCCGCCAAAAGCATGCGGCATTTGTGTTCCTTCGATTCCGACCAGGGCGTCCGGATCCACCTCATGCGCGGCTCGCCGTAGCTCATCCAGTGTGTTGGCCAGCGAGATGTCCATGTAGGTTCGAAAATCGCACCAGGGCGCGAAGCTCTCCTGGCCGCGGCGTTGTCGCGCCTTGATCTCGTCGGTGCTGAAGGGCGTTACGCTGTCCCACGACGGGAAATCGGTTTCCCACTGGCGATTCAATGCGGCGAGGTCAGGGTACTGCGATTTCAGCCAGTGACGAAATGCCGTCAATGTCTTGGGGCAGAAACAGTAGTCGAATGGATTGGCCGAGATCGTCACGGACAATTCATCCCGAATATCGTAGAGCAGGGGACGGTACGGTTTGTGTTTGCGAACGGCGGCGCGCATTTGTTCGCAAGCCCATTGCCGCCAGGCGGGATCATCGAGGCAATACTCGCGAATAAACGCCGCCTTGTCGCGGGTCTTCTTCCACTGATCTACGAAACCGCTCCAGTCGCGGACCTTTGAGTTCCATTTCAGACAAAGACCACGATTGACGATGTTCTCCACGTAGTAGGGGAAACGAGCCTCCACCCATCGCTGCGGACTGGCATCGCCGTACACCATTCCCGCATTCACATTCATCTCCCGGAGCCGCTGTAGAAACAACGGAAATTTGTCGGGCTGTTTCCAGACCGTGTCGCCGACCCACATGATGACACGATAATCCTCCGCGCCCTGCGCGATCATCACCAGCCCAAACACAAAGACGAAAGGTAACAACCGTTTCGTGCGACGACAATAGGCGTCGTACTCGGCAAACCGCGCCCGTAACAGCGATTCCTCCAAGCCGATCTTTCCCAACAACACCCCCAGCAAGCCCAACCACAACACCGCCCGCTCCCAGGTGAACCGCTCCAACACCAGCGCTCCCGTCCCCACCAACACGCCCGCATACATCGGATGGCGAATCCAACGATACGGCCCGCGCGTCAACAACGGCGCCCCCGGCGCAACATCAGGATGCGTCCGTAAATGCCGCAATCCCATCGTTGCCACCGCCCACGCCAACACCAAGCCACCCAAAAACTCCAACACAAACCAGCGACGCGCCACCCACGGCCCCGTCAGAAAAAGCGCCGCAATCAGTCCCAACTGCAATGCCACCAGAAGCTTGCCTTTCATGGAAGAAGCTCCTCGATGATTTCCAAACAAAAGTCCAGTTCTCGCTTTGTGATCGTCAACGGCGGCGTCAATCCGAGCACTTCACCACGTTCGCCCTCCGGTATCGCCAGAATCCCCCGCCGCAACAACCGCTCGCACAACCGCGGCGCATCGCCCACTTCCACCCCCAACATCAGCCCCTTGCCGCGCGCCCGCAACCGCCGCTGAACAGACGCCCCCAACGCCGCCGCTCGTTCCCAAAGACGCCGTTGTTTCATCTCCGCCAGACTGGCCAGCGCCGCGGCACAAGCCAGCGGATTACCCAGAAACGTGCTCGTATGAATTGCCTCGCCTTTTGATTCCGGCCAACTGTCCATTACCGACGCCCGTCCAATGCAGGCGCTGATCGGGAGACCACCGCCCAGCGCCTTGCCAACGCAAATCAGGTCGGGCATCACACCCCAGTGCTCGCACGCAAACCATCGGCCTGTCCGACAAAACCCCGTGTAAATCTCGTCGAAAATCAATACCAACCCGTGCTCGTCGCAAAACTGCCGCAGCCCTGGCAAAAAATCATCGGGAGGTACAATCATGCCGCCGCGGCCCTGAATCGGCTCGACCAACACCGCGCCGCAATCGGGACCCGCACGAAGCGGAATGCGGCCAAACGGAACCCGCCTCACAAACCGGCCGAGCTGTCGCGCAAACGGCGCGCGGAAAAACGAGCGCGCGGTCGCCGCCAGCGCCCCGTAAGTCAACCCGTGATAGGCGCCGCCGAAGGCGATGACGCCGGGTTTGCCGGTGTGGATGGCGGCGGTTTTCAACGCCGCCTCGATGGCCTCCGCGCCCGTGTTGGCAAAAAGGACGCGCCCACAATCTGGCTTATCTTTGGAACGATCGTTCCAAAGATAAGCCACATTTTGCTGCCAGCGGCCGAATGTGAGAGCGACAAGTTCACGGGCAAGCCGCAGCTTCAGTTCGTTGGGATGCACGTCGCCCATGGCGTGGAGCAGTCGCGCAGCCTGTTGGCGAACGGCAAGGGTCACCCGCGGATTTGTGTTGCCGACACTGGCGACACCGAGACCGGCAGTCAGGTCGAGATAACGATTGCCGTCGGCATCCCAGACGTTGACCCCGTGGGCGCGTTGCCAGAAGATCGGCCAGCGGTTGGAAACAAAGGTGACATTGCGGCTTTCCACGCGGTGCAGTTGGCGAGCCAGCGCGCGAGAACGCGGGCCGGGAATGCGGGTGCGTAGAAGGGGAAGCGCCATCAGACACCTCGCGCGTGAGGTCCCCAGATGTGTTTCTGCCATTGAGTTTGGAGGCGAACGGGCAATCGGTCGGCCAGAATCCATTCGGCAAGCGTTTTGAGAGGAAGACTCCCCCAAACCGGTGAAAATAGAATGGCACAACGACCGACAATCTGATGTTCGGCAATCCGTGCTTTGGCCCAGTCGTAATCAGCGCGGTCGGCGAGAACGAACTTGATTTCGTCTCTGGCAGCGAGGTGGAGGAGGTTCTCGAAACGGTTTTGATCGGCCTGGCCGCTGCTGGGGCATTTGAGGTCCATGATTTTGATGACACGAGAATCCACGCGGGCCACGTCCTCGGCCCCGCTGGTTTCAAGCAGGACGGTGAATCCAAGCTCGCAAAGGCGGGTGAGCAGGGAGAAAACATTGGGTTGGAGGAGCGGCTCACCGCCGGTGATCTCGACCATGGGACAATCGAAGACGCGGATTTTGGCGATGATCTGGTCGAGGCTCATGGCGACCCCCTCGGTGAACGCGTAAGTGGTGTCGCACCAGGCGCAGCGTAACCGACATCCCGTAAGCCGCACAAACACGCACGGCAACCCGGCGTGAGTGGACTCGCCTTGGATGCTATAGAAAATCTCGTTGACGATGAGAGTTTCGGGCACGCGGCGAACCCTAACAAAAGGTGACGCACTGTCAATAACAGGTGAAAATGGTCACTTTTAATAACAAGTGATCTGTTCGTTTTTAGTTTTGTCTTTGGTTGCATTTCCTCCCCCGAAGGGAAGGGAATTTTTTCAGCTCTCGTCGCTTGTTCCCGTTTCTCCCCAATCGCTCGTCCGTTGGTTCCATACCAGCCCGGCCGTTGGTAACGCGGTCTTGATCCATTGATAGCTCAAGCGGATGCCGTGCTGGTCGCGCAACGGATCGGTGAAATACGCAACGTTGAAGTCCCGGTGTGGTTCGCGGTAAAGCCGCAAGACTTGTTCTGTGGTGGCCAGCAGCAACTTCTTGGGGCTGAGACGATGGCACGGTGGTCGAAGAGACCGTTGTAAGCGTGTTGTTGGTAACGTTCTTTCCGTCGGCGCATCGAGTGACCGGAGATGCCGGAAATCTCGGCGGCCTGCCACCACGGGAGTTGACGGCAGATGGTTTTCAGGATCACGGGTTGAACTTTCATGGACCGCTCCACGGCGGGGTTGGGATCGCTTTTCATGGGAACCTCTGGGGTGGAAGACCCACTTCCTCAACTCGCCCCAGTGGATATTTCACCTGTCATTTCCAGCGGCCATATCACTCGTTGGCTCTTTCGCATATTGGTGTTGACAGCCAACACATGCCTCGTTACAGAGAACCGTCATGCAAAAACTCTTGGAAAACAAAGTGGCCGTCGTCACCGGCGGTGGGCGCGGCATTGGCGAAGCCATTGCTCGTCGGCTGGCCGCCGAAGGGGCGTCTGTTGCGGTTTGCGATGTGATGCGGGAAAACGCCCAAAAAGTGGCTGACGACCTTGTTCAACTCGGTGTGAAATCCGTTGCCTATGCCGTCAACGTCACGGACAGTACTGCCGTGGCGGATGTGTGCGCGAAGATTGTGGCTGATTTCGGGCGGGTGGATATTCTGGTTAACAATGCCGGGATCACGAGGGATAACCTGTTGCTTCGCATGAGCGAGCAGGATTGGGACCTGGTGCTTGATGTGAATCTGAAAGGGGCATTCCTGTTCACCAAAGGAATACTCCCCGCCATGATCAAACAGCGCAGCGGTGCCATTGTGAACATTGCTTCGATTGTCGGTGTGTTGGGTAATGCCGGTCAGGCCAACTACTCCGCCTCCAAGGCCGGTATGATCGGCTTGACCAAGACCGTGGCTAAAGAATATGCCAAACGCGGAATCCGCGCCAACGCCATCGCGCCCGGCTTCATCCAGACCGCCATGACCGACAAGCTCACCGAGGAACAAAAGAAGATGCAAACCGACGTCATTGGCCTCGCCCGGATGGGGCAACCCGATGACGTGGCCAATGCCGTGCTGTTTCTGGCCAGCGACCTGTCCAGCTATGTGACGGGACAGGTGCTCGGAGTGGATGGCGGCCTGAGAATTTAGCAAGAAACCTTTGACAAGAACCTAACTTCCGCATAAACAACCAATCCGTTTATACAATAAGGAGAAATCCCCATGGCAGACAAATCAGTCCAGGACCGCGTAAAAGAAATCATCGTCGAACAACTCGGCGTCAACCCGGACCAGGTCACCCCGGAAGCGAAGTTTATCGAAGACCTCGGCGCCGACTCGTTGGATACGGTCGAGTTGGTCATGGCGTTTGAAGAAGAATTTGGCGCTGAAATCCCCGACGAGGACGCCGAAAAGATGCAGACGGTCGGCGACGTCGTGAAGTATATCGAGGAGCGTGGCGAGAAGTAATTCCCCGCTGCACCATAGCTGTCCGGGGCATAAAGCAGCCGGTCGCTCCGCGCTTTATGCCCCGTTTGTCTAACGGCAAAGAGGGTCTATGAACCATCGTCGAGTTGTCATCACAGGCATGGGAGTTGTCACCCCGGTAGGGTGTGACCTCGAAGTTTTTTGGCAGAACCTCCTCAACGGACGCAGCGGTATCGGCCCGGTAACCCGCTTTGATACTTCTCGTTTCGACACGAAAATCGGAGGAGAAGTCAAAGACTTCAAACCTGAAGAATTCATGCCCGCCAAGGAGACTCGGCGCACCGACCGCTTTACCCAGTATGCCGTCGGCGCGGCCATCAAAGCCGTGGCGGATGCCAAGCTGGACCTCGCCAAGGAAGACCCCTCTCGCGTGGGAGTGCTTGTCGGTTCCGGCATTGGCGGCATGGAAACCATCGTCGAACAATGCCATGTGTTGTTCGAAAAAGGTCCTCAGCGAGTCTCCCCGTTCATGATCCCCATGCTGATCATCAACATGGCCAGTGGCTACATCTCCATGTTGCTCGGCGTCAAGGGACCAAATCTTTCGGTCGTCACTGCCTGCGCCACCGCCACACACGCCCTCGGCGAAGCCGCCCGCATCATCGAGCATGGCGACGCCGAAGTGATGATCGCCGGTGGCAGTGAGGCTGCCGTCACGGAGCTTGGTTATGCTGGGTTTTGTTCGATGCGCGCCATGAGCACCCGAAATGATGAACCGCAGCGAGCGAGCCGTCCATTCGACAAAAACCGCGACGGTTTCGTTATGGGAGAAGGAGCGGGGATTTGCATTTTGGAATCCGTCGAACATGCCTTGTCTCGTGGTGCACGTATTTATGCCGAAGTGGCCGGTTATGGTATCACGGGAGACGCCTATCACATGAGCGCGCCGGCTCCGGATGGCGAGGGCGCGGCTCGCGCCATGGCAGCCGCCCTGCGCGACGCGAACTTGCGTCCCGATCAGGTTGACTACATAAACGCGCACGGCACCGCAACCCCGGTAGGCGACAAATGCGAAACCGCCGCCATCAAGACCGTATTCGGCGAGCACGCCCGCAAACTGGCCATCAGCTCCACCAAATCCATGACCGGACATCTGCTGGGAGCGGCCGGTTCAGTGGAGACGGCGGTCTGTGCCCTGGCCATCCGCGACCAGATTGTGCCGCCGACGATCAATTACGAAGAACCTGACCCCGATTGTGACCTCGACTATGTTCCCAACAAAGCGCGAGAGATGAACGTCAATGTCTGCCTGAACAACTCTCTCGGCTTTGGCGGTCACAACGCGGCCATTATCATTAAAAAATTTGCCTAGCAGGTTGTTAAAGAAGTTCGCCAGCGACGGCTTTTTGAGGTGCTGAGCACGGTCTTTTGCAGTCCATTTGATGGTTACGGGACTCGATCGAAATGTTTCCGGGCGCGGTTTGTAATCACGAGCAAACCTCCGGCCGCGTTAACCGTACCAAATGGTAGGCGCTCAGGGTTAACAGCACCTCTTGGGTAATCTTCCAGCAACCGATAAAGTGCGTCCGCGTCAGCCGGTCAATCGCTGCCGCTGCCTGCCCGGCGGCATCCAGGTTGGCCGCCACACACAGTCCGTGCCGATTCTCCATCAACACATGCGCGCTGCGCACTGAGTATAGCGCCTGCAGCAGCAGTGCCTTCAGCAGTTGCTCTGGCGGAATCGAGGGACGGCCCATCGAGCTGTAGGCGTGGTTGAACTGCCGATTCATCTGCGCCAGCAACTGGTCACGCGCCGTTTAATGGTGCGGCGCGGGTGAGTGGCTGGCACTCGTTGCTGCAGCGAGATCTCCACAAATAACGGCTCTTGCCGATCGAACTGCCCACGCATACGAACCTGCTTGTCCGCCCCGCAGTATAACCAGCCCGTCAAACCAGCTTCTTTAGCAGCCTGCTGGTGGCCTCCTCACATGCTCAAAGCACCAAAGTGTGTTGGCTCTGCGCGTGATGCGTGTTAACAGAGACTGGAAGTTCTGATAAAATTCGCCGAATTGACGAAAGACAGACAAAATTATAATCGCAATGGGAGAGGCGAAAAGAGCGGAAGCAGGGAACAACTGTTCAGGCCATGACGATCAAGAAATTGTTTGCCCGAACCTTGCAGGCGACCCGATTGGAGCTTCGGCAGAGGTGGTGGCAACTGAGAAACGCCTGCGGATGGCGAGAACGATGGGACGGAACCGAGACGCTGAATGTAGTGCTGCTCAGTTACCGGCGAATGGAGAACCTGCGCTACATTGTGGACAGCTTGTTGTTGTGTGACTTTGTCGAGCGGATTGTGCTGTCGAACAATAATCCGGCAGTAAGGATGGAACAATTCGTTTCCAGCCGTGATTCCCGATTGCAAATTATCAACCAGCCGCGCCGTTGTTATCCCAGCATCCGTTACCAGTTGGCGAGGCAATTGTCCGGCCAATATTTTCTGGCAATTGATGATGACCTGTTTCTGACCCCGCGCCAGATCCATAAGTTGTTTCAACGTCTACTGGAACATCCTTCCGTTCCGCACGGCGCCGCTGCCGAGGACATTGAGGTACGGGACGGGAAGATTGTCTCGCGCAACGTCTCTTGGGGCAAGACACGGGAAACCGATGTGATTTTGTGGGCGTACGCGTTCACGCGACAACATTTGCACCGATATTTCACGCTGTTGAATCGGTTAGGAATGAGCGAGGATGAGGTGAAGACCTCGGAAGATGTGATCATCAGTTTCACCGGTGACGGACGACCTTACTGCGAGGATTTGGGGACGTTGTTCTGTTGTGACAGCGCCACGGACGCAGCCATTGCCACGTGGATGCAGGAAGGTTTTTTGCAGGAACGAGGCCGCCTTTACCTAAGTTGCCGCGAATGCCTCGCAACGGAGCCGTGGCGATGAAGCGTATGGCGGTGGATCTGCTGGTTGTCGGCGCCGGACCGACCGGCTGTGTCTTTGCCGAACGCGCCGCCACCGTGTTGAATTGGCGTGTCTTGGTCGTGGAAAAACGAGATCACGTCGGCGGCAACTGTCATGACCCGTTGCATCCCAGTGGGGTGCGGATTCATCGGTATGGGCCTCATTATTTCCGCACAAACTCGAAACGTGTTGTTGCCTATCTGTCGCGTTTTACCGAGTGGATACCTGCGCGCTACGAGGTCAAGGCGCTCGTGGACGGCGCGCTTTTGCCTTTCCCCATCAACCTCGACACGATGCAAGGGTTTTTCGGGCGCGCGTTCAGTCCTCGTTCGGCGCGTGCGTTTCTTCGGCGACAGCAGCTTCCGCTGCCGGTAGTGAAAACATCCGAACAGTACCTGTTGAAAACGGTCGGCCGAGAGTTATACGAGGCATTCTACGCCCAGTACACCGCCAAACAGTGGGGACGACATCCGTCGCAACTGAGTGCCAGCGTCTGCGCACGAGTGCCGATTCGATTCAGCAGGGAGACCCGCTATAGTGAGCATATTTTTCAACAAATGCCGCGCGACGGATACACAGCGTTATTTCAGCGGATGTTATCCCACCCAAAGATCGAAGTGTGGTTGGACTGCGAGTACGCCGCGATTCGTCACTGGGTGCGCCCGCGTCATGCCACGGTCTATTCCGGGCCTTTGGACGCGTTCTTTGGCTTGGCCAAAGGGAAACTGCCGTGGAGGTCCCTGCGTTTTGAGTTTAAAACGATAGATGCGGAGTTTGTTCAGCCCTGCGTCCAGATCAACTACCCGGATGAGCGCGCGTACACGCGCTCCGTCGAGATCAAGCATGTGACCGGACAGCGACATCCTCGCACGGTTATCGCCTACGAGTTCCCTTCTGAAGCAGGAGAACCCTTTTATCCCATTCCCAGCGCGGAAACCGCGGCTCTTGTGGCTGCCTACCGGGCTCTTGCACGACAAACGTGGGAAAAAGAACGGGTCATTTTTGCGGGGCGCCTTGCTACATATCAGTACCTCGACATAGATCAGGTTGTGTTACGATCGTTGCGTATGTTCGATCGTCAAATCCGACCCCTTGGCCGGAATGATTCTGATTGAAAGGGTGTCCACCGTTTGGTGGGTTGGATTGTATGCTCACAATCCTCGCTCAGCCGCCTCAATCAGAGGCACACGAAACGGTGCGACGGAACATCACCCTCACCACCACGTTCCTTCGTCCATCCGAATCAGTTTCACCGATCAACGTCGTGGCGCCCACGGCGGCCCCTGCGTCTGATCGCAACTCCTCCACCAGCAACCGTTCCACCGCACTCGAACAGGCCTTGCCCCAGCACCTTCGCTCCGGCCAATATCGCTCTGGGGGTGCTCGGCGGCATTCTCGCCGGAGCCGACAAACTCTCTGCGTCGTCTGGCTGCAAGCCGCCCCGGCCGCGGCGAAAGTGCTCGGCATTGAAGCCGTGCCCAGTCAACCCACCTTGAGTCGCTTCTGTGCCGTCTTCACCCAACGCACGTCGCAGGCACTCACGACGCTGCACACCCGCGCGGTGGTTGCCTTACCCTCGTGGCGCGACGCCTCCGCCATATGACAACAGGCGGCTTCTCGGCGAATTGGATTCGTGGGTGCTGCGACATGAGAGCCTGATCTGAGTCCTCGAAGGAACAGTCCTCAAGAAGGCGTGGCGGTTGGCTAGCGGCTGGGTTCGGACAATGCGGCTTGTGGGAATGACGTGACGGAGTTTCTGTGTCAGACGATGAGCGGGTTGCCGTCGCATATTCGCATCGGGCTGGTGCGGGATGATGCCGGTTTTGGCGATGCAGTGCGTCGGTGTTCTTGAGGAGGCGCGGTTATGGTTTGCGCGGGGAGACGGTGAGGGGGGTGCCTTCGGCTTGGCGTTTCAATTCAGGATGGTGCGTGGCGTAACGGTTCAGGAGCTGACGAAGCAACTGGTTTTCCTCGCGGAGACGGTTCATTTGCCAGGTCATGTCTTCTTTGACGATCTCGATTTGCTTGGTGGCGGAAGCGGCGGCTTCCGTTTTAGCGGCCAATTCGCGGTTGAGATGGGTGAGTTGGCGTTTGATTTCGGCCAGTTGGAGGGTCAGGTTGCGGTTCTGTTGTTCGAGTCGCTCTGTTTCAGCAGAGCGTTCCGTTGTGGAAGACGCGGAGGTTGTGCCGGGTGCTTGATAGATGATTCCGCGATTGCCTTCGGCGGTGGACGGTTCGCTGCGTTTGAGCGTGGCGATTTGGAGGGCGAGTTCCCGGTTCTGGCGATGAAGCATGGCCAGTTCGTCGTTTGTTTTGCGGGCGCGGGCGGTATCGGCAGCCAATCGGGCGCGGAGTTTTTCCAGTTGCTGGTTGGCGGAATCGAGTTGGGCGACCAGCTCGCGGTTTTCTCGTTGCAGTTGTTCATCGAGGATGGAAGTGGCGGGTTTGGTGTAGATCACGCCTTTGTTGGCGTCTGTGGAGACGGCAGGGCGGGTTTCGGTGGCGGCGAGGCGGGCGGCGAGTTGTTGGCGCTCTCTTCGCAGGGTCTCGATCTGGCGGGCGCTATCGGCGCGCACTTTTTCCGTTTCCGCGCGGGCGGCAGCGAGTTCATTGTGAAGTGATTGCAGCGTGGCAGTGTTGTCAGTTGGAGTGGATGGCGCGGCGCGTCGGGAATCGGCCAGTTGGGCGGCGAGGGTTTGATTTTCTTTTTTCAATTGTTCGATTTGCGCGGCATTTTGTTGATTGGCGCGTTCGGCGGCGGTCCGGGTTTCGAGCAGTTCGGTACGCAATTTCTGGAGGTCGCTGGAGCCACTGGCAAGGAGGCGATTGGCGTCGGTTAATTGTTGGCGGAGGGAATGGTTGTCTTTTTGCAGAGCGTCGAGTTGGGCGGTGAGTTGGTTGGCGCGTTCAGCCTCGGTGCGGGCTTTGGCCAGTTGGGTGGTGAGTTGTTCGTTTTGTTTTTTTAGTTCGTCGGATTGGGCGGTGACCTTGGCAAGGTCAGCTTTTAGTTGATTTTGATCTTCGATTTTGCGGCTGCGGTCGGCGAGTTGTTTTTGGAGGTCGGCGATTTTCTGGTTCATTTCGGCCAGGCGAGTGGCGAGTTCGGCGTCCTTTTTGTTCAGTTCGGCTTGGGTGGTGAGTTGGGCGGCCTTGGCGCGGTCGGCTTCGGCGCGGGCCTGGGCCAGTTCAGCGCGTAGTTTGTCGAGTTCGGAAGCGCTGGGGGGGAGTGGTGGAGCGGTTTTTCTGGCATCCTGGAGTTGTTGTTTCAGGGTTTCGATTTGTTTCATGGCGTCGGCCAGTTCGGCGCGCAGTTGTTGAAGTTCGGCGGATTCGGCACCGGGGGAGGTTCGTTTGGGTGGGGCGACGAAGGTGGCGGAGAGTGCGGGGGCGGAGGGGGCGAGGTTGGGTTTGATGGCGTCAATCTGTTCGGTGCAATAGTCGAGGCGGAATTGGACGAGGTGCGCATTCCAGGTGGGGGAGTTGGTTTTGAGGTTGAGGAGGATGTTTTGCGCGGCGCTGAACTTGGTGTAGGCGGTTTTCCAATCGGATTTGGCCTTGGCGGCATCACCTTCCTGGATGAGAAGGAAGGCATCCACGTACTGCGCGCCGGGATCATCGGCAGCAGGGAGAAAGGAGGGGGTAAGCAACAGCAATAGGGCAAAAACAAACATGGATTTCATGAGGCTGCTTCTACCCCAAAAGGCGACGCTTGGCAATCCCGACAACTGTGATACCGTTTCGCCCGTGAAACGCAAACTGGAACTGGTCGCCCCTGCCGGCAATATGGAGTGCGCCCGCGCCGCTGTGGCCAACGGCGCGGACGCGGTCTATTTCGGGCTGTCGCGCTTCAATGCCCGGATGCGCGCGGACAATTTCGGCGAATCGCAATTGCCTGAATTGGTTCAATTTTTGCATGACCACGGATGCCGTGCGATCGCCACGCTTAACATTTTGATTTTCCCGTTAGAATTACGCGAGGTGGAGCGCGCGTTGATGGCTTTGGACGAGGCGGGGGTGGATGCCGTGATGGTGCAGGATCTTGGCGTGGCCGCCCTGGCGCAACGACTTGGGGTTCGCATGGAGGTTCATGCCTCGACGCAGATGACGGTGACTCATCCTGACGCCGTGAAGTTTATTGCGCGGCTGGGGATCAAACGGGTGGTGCTACCCCGCGAGTTGTCGTTGAAAGAAATCGCGAAGTTTGATCCGAGGCTGGTGGAGTTGGAAGTCTTCGTTCATGGCGCGCTGTGTGTGGCGTATTCGGGGCAATGTCTTACCAGCGAGGCATTGGGGCAGCGCAGCGCCAATCGTGGCGAGTGTGCCGCTGCCTGTCGGTTGCCGTACGAGTTGGTTGTGGACGGAGCGATCAAAGATTTGGGGGATCGGCGGTATTTGTTGTCGCCGCAGGACCTTGCGGCGGCACGAGAGATTCCGGAGTTAATTCGTTTGGGGGTGTCGGCGTTCAAGATCGAGGGTCGCCTGAAATCGCCGGAATACGTGGCTGCGGCGACGCAGGTGTATCGCAAGGCGATTGACGGCGCCGGGGTGTCGGCGGCGGATTGGTACAAGCTGGAAATGGTGTTTTCTCGCGGTTTTTGCGCGGGCTGGCTTCACGGGGTGAACCATCAGGAACTGGTAAAAGGACGGTTCGGGACGAAACGAGGGCCTTTGGTGGGTGAGATTCGTCGGGTCTCGTATGATCATGTGGAAGTGAACCTGCGTTGTCCAGTGCGGGCGGGGGATGGCGTTCTTTTCGAGGGGGAGAAGGAACAAGGCGGACGCGTTTGGGAGGTGCGCGGCTCGTGCCTGTATTTTGAGCGCGGTAAGATAGATTTTCGTGCGCTGAAGCCCGGTGCCTGTGTGTGGAAGACAAGCGATCCGCATTTGGAAAAGGAACTGCGTCGCACCTTTCAAGGAGGGATGCCGTCTTCAAAACAACGGCTGGACATCCGTGTCGGCGGCAGGGCCGGTGAACCGCTGGTGTTGGAGGCGCGTGGCGTAACAGTGCGCTCGGCGATGCCGTTGCAGGTGGCGCAGAAACGACCTCTGACTGCCGATGTCTTGCGGGAACAACTTGGACGGCTTGGCGGGAGCGGTTTTGTTCTGGGCGAACTGCGGAACGAACTGGACGGAGAAGTAATTCTACCGGTCAGCGAGTTGAACCGGTTACGACGCGAATTGGTGGAGAAGATTCCTCCATTGCCACCGTCGCGGCGGCGGCCAGTCGCACCGGTCCTGGCGCCGATGCCTCGCTCACAGGGTGAGTCATCGAAGCCAAAGCTGATGGCTCTTTGTCGTACGATGGAACAGATGGCGGCGGCGTTGGAGTTCGGGATCGAGACGTTGTATGCGGACTTTGATGAGGTGCGGCAGTACGCTGATGCGGTGAAACTGGCGCGCGGGCGGGCGGAACTTTTCCTGGCGCCACCGCGTGTGTTGAAGCCGGGGGAACAAGGGTTGTTGAAAGCGCTTTCCCAGGGAGACGGGATTTTGATTCGTAACCTCGGCAGTATCGAATGGCCCGGTCGAAAGGTGGGAGATTATTCGTTGAACGTGGCCAATGCATTGTCGGCGGAGCAGTTGATTCGGGCCGGTTTGGAACGAGTGACCGTTTCCTATGACTTGAACGGTCAACAGGTCCTTGACCTTTTGCGGAGCGCGCCGCCGCAGTGGTTCGAGGTGGTGATTCATCAACATCTGCCGATGTTTCACATGGATTACTGTTTGTTTGCGGCGTCCCTCAGCGGCGGGACGAATGCGGCCGGTTGTGGGCGTCCGTGCGAACGACACCGGGTGGAGTTGCGCGATCGGGTCGGTGCGCGACATCCGGTCCGGGCCGATACGGGGTGTCGGAACACGGTTTTTCACGCGAAGGCGCAGAGCGGCGCAGATTGGGTGGCGAAGTTCGTCGCCGCGGGGGGAACCGCGTTTCGGGTGGAGTTCCTCGACGAAGACCGGGACCAGGCGGCAGTGACGTTGAAATGTTATCGTGATCTGATCGAAGGACGCCTCAGCGTTGCGGAACTGACACGTCGTCTGAAAGTGGTCAATCAGCTTGGTGTTACCAGCGGTACGTTGACCGTGCTGGGGTGATTGCTGGACACCCGAGGCCGGCTTGGCTGACAAACGGACGCAGACACACCTCATGGCGGGCCGGGTTACCGGCGGCAACGCCCGCTTCGCGGGAGGCGGTTATCAGGATGTGCCGTTGACCGGTGCGCGAGTAATCATGATAATGCGAATCAACCCGTCGGCGGTTTGCTGGCCGTCCGGATAGAAAACGCCTTTTCGCTCCTCGAGCAAGGGGGCGTCGCTCCAGGTTTTACCGTCATCCGTGGACAGACAAACAGCCCGTCAGTGACCGCCGCAACCGCCGTGTCCTTCGGACTGTTCCTCGCAACAGCCGTGGGAATGACTGCCGCAACAGCCGGAACCGCAGCCGGCAAAGTCCTCCTCGGTGGCATCGCGGATACCAGTGATTTCCACATCGAATGTGAGGTCAACATCGGCCAGGGGATGATTGGCGTCGAGGGTGACGTGCGTTTCAGTCACTTTTGTGACGGTGAGCGGGATGGGGCTGGCCTGTGAACGGAATTTGTCGCCAACCTTGATGTCCTGGGTCGGGAAACGGTTTTTGGCGACTTCAAACACCAGTTCCGGGTTGTGAGTGCCATAGGCATCGGCGGCTTTGACGTGGATACGTTTCTTGTCGCCGGGGTTGAGTTTGCCCAGTTCGGCTTCGAGACCGGGGATAATTTGCCCCTGACCTTCAATGAAGGTCAACGGCGGGCGGCCTGCCGATGAGTCGAGGGTTTTCCCTTGCGGATCGGTCAGGGTGTAGTGGAATGAAATGACGCGGGCACTCATGTTTTTTTGTTCCTTTCAAGTCTCTTCACGAGACGGCGCACCATAGGCGGGTTTGGGCGTCTTGTCCAGCATTACAATGCCCATGGCTGGCGATAGGCGGTTTCGAGGAGACGGTTGGCTTCGGGGTCGCCGATGATCTCCTTGCGGGCGGCATCCCAGCGAATCTTGCGACCGGTCAGCATGGCGACCTCGGCCAGCAAGGCGGGAACGATGGAGTTGTTGGCGATATCGGCAGGACAGATGGGTTGGGTGCGGTTTTTGACGCAGTCGAGGAAGTTTTGGTGATGATCGTCGCTGTGGTAGAGCCGCGTTTCGTTGGCTCCGATGACTTCCTTCAACAGGCTGGCCGGCTCGGCTTTGTTGCCGCCGCGGGTCGTAAAGATCCAGCCCTTTTCCCCAATGAAACGGGTGCCATTCTCCAGTTTGGTAGAGACGAATATCTGCAGTCCGTTTGGATAGGTGGCAGTGAACTCAAATTCCGCCGGCGTGGTCCAAAGCCCATCGGTGGGAAAATCGGCTTTGGCTTCGACCTCCACCGGGTTGGTCGTGTCCAGCCCGGCGCCCCAGTGGGCGATGTCAATGTGATGAGCGCCCCAGTCCGAGAGCATTCCGGCGCCGTAATCATGAATCCAACGCCAGTGTAAATGACAACGAGCAGGGCAATACGGCGCGACAGGGGCGGGGCCGAGCCAGAGGTCGTAGTTGAAACCTTCGGGCGGCGGCTGGATTTGTGTCTGATTGCCGATGCCGAAATTGACGTTGCCCTTGGGAAGACCGACCTCGATTTTCTGAAGTTTACCGATTCGCCCATTGACGACCAGTTCGCAGGCGTAACGGAAATTGGCGGTGGAACGCTGCCAGGTATCGGTTTGCCAGATGCGATTGTTTTGGCGCACGGCTTCGCAAATGGCAAATCCCTCGCGGAGAGTGCGGGCAAGCGGTTTTTCGCTGAAAACATCGCAGCCACGACGAACGGCGGCGATGCCGATCAGCGCATGCCAGTGATCCGGCACGGCGCTGCTTACCAGATCAATGTCAGGACGCGCCAGCGCTTCCCGGAAATCCTCGTACATGTCGCAACCCTTGTAGGTGCCGGAAACGCTGGCAGCCGCATAGGTTTTTTCGACGAGTTCCTTTCCGTATTCGCGTCCGCCGGGAGACTGGTTGGAGTACCCATAAACGGTGGCACGGCGATTGACATCGCAGACCGCGACAACCTGGACCTCGGGTTTGGCGAGGAACCCCTGCATGTTCGGTACTCCCTGGGTGCCGATCCCAATGCAAAGCAGATTGAGACGATTGCTGGGCGACGGACGGCCAGCAGCGCCCAACGCGGAAGACGGAATGATCGTGGGGAAACCGAGGACGGCACCGGCGGCAAACGCGCTGCGTTTGATGAAATCACGACGAGTCAGCGAAAAGGTCTTCATACAAGCTATTCAATACGCGCCTGCGAGTGTGGAGTCAATCATCGTCGCGCAGCGATCGAACGAATCGAAAAGTTCTTGCTTTCACCAACTCCGCCGCCTCATTCTCACGCGGAATGAATCGCCGAAATTAAGCGCTTGAAACTGTTCATCTCGATGAAATGTCGCTTCTTCATTTATGTTTTGATTTCCTGGCTGGGAGTATCTTGCAGCGGCGATTCCGCGGAAACACCGGTGTTAGCAGACCTGGTGAAGCTCTCTTCGGCAACATCGCCCGAAGTCGCCTTTGGCGCGCGACGTGAAGGAGACCTTCTCAAACTGGTGGTGGCGGTCGAGGGGGAAGGGGTACAGGTCCAGGTGGGATTGCATGCGGATAAAACGGTGAGATTGTCGGAAAAAGATGCCAAAGCGCGGGAGGAAAACGGGCTGCTCCGGTTGGAGTTTTCCGTTCCCGGAAAAAACCTGGTGGCCACTCCCGATGGTTGGAAAAAACTGCGAATGGGTTTGGCAGTGGAATGGCCGGGCGGCCCTTGGGGAACGGCGCGGTTAAAACAACGTTTTTGCCACATCACGCCCGCTGCCGCTCATGCCGGATTGTCCCCGTCGCCAAATGACTGGCAGAGGCTCGATCTTGATGAAATGGAACGAGAAACGGCCGACCGCGCGCGGCAAATCGCCTTTGAGTTTCATCAGCCGATGGATGGCAAGACGACCATTGTGATCGAAAACGAAACGGGTGGACGCATCCGTAACCTCATTTCGGGAGAACCGATGTCAGAGGGACAGCATCGGGTGGTGTGGGATGGGGTGGACGAAACTGGCCGTGTGGTCGCGCCCGGACGATACCGGTGGCGGGCCATCTCGCATCCGGGACTGACGCCGACCTATTTGGTCGAGTTCTGCAACGCGCCCGGCTCGAATCACGGAACGTTCCAAGCGGCCACACGAAACAGCGTCTCGCTGTTCTTCGGCGCGCCGGTGACGGAGGGCGGCTGGGAGATCATCGAGATGGCACCGGATGGAACATTCCGCCGCGGCTTCAATCCGTCACATGGACATGGGCTTGGTTGTGTGGCGCTGGCTGCGGATGAGAAATATCTCTATGTGGCGCACGATGGCATGGCCTGGGGCGACAAGGTGGACAAATCGAAACCGGACTGGAAAGGGCTGAACACCATCAGCGTAATGCGGGTGGACCTCGGCACGTGGGAAACAGCCGAGTTCCCTGGCAAAGTTCGGTTCGCCTCTTTGAAACGGTACGAATTTGGGCCGGGAGCCGCCACTACCCAGGAGGTGGCACTGGCGGGGATGACGTTGGTCAAAGGGCGGTTGTATGTGGCCGATCGCGTGGCGGGCGAGATCATGGTGGTGGACCCGACCACGGGCAAGTTGGAACGAACGTTTCCCCTGGCGGACCCGGTGGCTCTGGCAGCATCGAACGACCTCTTGTATGCCATTGCCGGCCGAAAACTGCTGGAAGTGGCGTCAGGCACGGTGCTGGCCGAATTGTCGGGGCGACCGTCGGGGCTTTGGGTGGATGATCAGAAAAGATTTTATGTGAGCGATGCGGAGTCCCACGTCGTTCGTGTTTTCGATGAGGCGGGAAACCTGTTGCGAGTGATTGGGACCGCGGGCGGACTGGTGCCGGGAGCGTACGATCCGCTGCGATTTTATCATCCGTCAGCGCTAGTGGTGGTTGACGGGTTGTTGTGGATCACCGAGAAAAACCGTTGGCAACCCAAACGACTCGCGGCGGTTGACCTGAAAACCGGTCAAGTGGCCAAAGAATATTTCGGCCCGACAGCGTACGGTGCGCCCGGCGCCGGTTTCGATTCCGAGGATGAAACACGATGGATCGGACAGGGAACGTTGTTTCAGCTCGATTTCAAGGCCAAAACCGCCAGACCGATTTCCATTCTGGGCGGTGAAACGGGGCGAACATATCATTTCTGGCGTCAGGACGGACGAACATTCGTCATCGCGCCGGGCAAGGCGACCTGGCTCCAGGAACTCCAACCCAATGGCACATTGCGGCCTCTGGCCTGCTTGTCGTCGGCCCACCAGTTCGCCTACGCCCACAACTGGCAGCCGCCCGCCGCGTTCATCGAGGCGTTTCAACGGGATTATCCCGATGTCAAAATGACCGTTGGCAAACGCGGCGGAATCCAACGGGTCCAGCCAAATCACGGGTACGGAATGCTCTGGGTGGACCGCAACGGCGATGCGAAAATACAGGCCGATGAGATCGAGTTTTCCACGGCCGCTACCAACCTCGCCGGATCGGGTTGGGGACATGATTTCCACGACCTGACAATCCGGGTACCTGCGGAAGTCGGCGGCAAAAAAGTGCTGGTGACACTCAAACCCTCCGGCTGGTGGCCGGGGGGCGCGCCCCGATATCCCGCCCTCAATGATGCCGTGCGTGCGGCGGTGCCGATTGAATTGCCGGGATCCAACCAGATTGAGAGCACGGTGGACCGCTTTGGCACCACGATTCTCAACTCCGATCCCGTGATGCGGGCGTTCGCGGCAGACGGTCGTCTGCTCTGGACCTATTCCAACCGCTGGAGCGGCGTCCACGGCTCGCACAAGGCGCCGTTGCCGAATCGGGGCGAATTACAGGGTGTGTTGTTTTTTACCGGCCTGGCGCCATTGGACGAGCGCAGCGATGTCATGGTCATGAACGGCAATCATGGCCGCGCTTTTGTGATGACAACCGACGGGTTGTACGTGGACGAAATGTTTCCCGATGTGCGCCTGATGACCAATCCGCAGGGAAGCGGTATTGGCATCCTCGGCGGCGAATGTTTCGGCGGCGCCTTCGGACGCTCGGAAAAGGACGGAAACTATTATTTCCAAGGCGGCGGCATCTCGTACCGGGTGTATCGCGTGGACGGGTTGCGAACAACAAAACGCAGCGAGGGTGCGCTCACTGTCAGCGCGGAACAGGTCGCTGCCGCCGAGCGCAACCAATTGCGTCAAGCCGCCCGCCGAGCGGAATCGCCCGTGGCCACCGTGACGTGGGCGGCCGACCACACGGATGTCCCCACCGCCCAGTGGGACAACAATGGGAAATTCCCCGTCACCGTCCGCGCGACCTACGACGAGAAGATGCTCCATCTCCAGTACACGGTCCGGGACGAATCGCCCTGGGTGAACAACGGCAAAGACTGGCAATCCCTTTTCAAAACAGGTGACGGCGTTGACCTGCAACTCGGCACCGACCCGACCGCCAGACCGACCCGCACCGCGCCCGTGCCGGGCGACCTGCGCCTGTTCGTCGCGCCCAGCGGTACCAACAACGTGGCCGTGCTTTACCGGCACCGCGCGCCCGACGCGAACCCATCCGAGAGCGTCGTGTTCCAAAGCCCGTGGCGCAGCGAGAAAGTGGATGTGGTGCGACGCCTGGATTCCGCCCGAATCAGCGTCCAACGGGGCAACAACCAGTATCGCGTCAGCGTGAGCGTGCCGCTGGCGGAGTTGGGACTGAGCGATGTCGGCGGGAAAACGTTACGCGGCGATTTCGGCGTGATCTATGGCGACGCAGACGGCACCATCAACATCTTCCGCAACTATTGGGCAAACAAAGCTACCGGCCTGGTAAACGATGTTCCCGGCGAAATCATGCTCACCCCCCATCTCTGGGGAGAAATCCGATTCCAAAAGATCGCGACGAAAGGAGGCGCAACGCCATGACGCGAATCGTCGTGTGGGTGTCCCTGGTTCTGGCGGTGGTGGTCCGCGCCGAATCGTTGACCTGTCGCGGCGTTCTGGGGAATTCGGGAGAACAGGGCGCCACGTTGGTGCGATTTGGCGAGAAGCCCGCCAGCGGTATGGGAGTGATTTATGACCGATTGGGTTCCCTGTGGGATCGGGCGGGCGACGGCGTGTTGAACCGTTATGCGGTAGATGGTCGGCAGCTTGCGTCGTATCGCATGGCCTCCTCGCCCGGTCGGATGGCACGGGATTCCGCGGTAATGTTGGGAGATACCTTGTTGTTGAAGGTGGGCGCCGCGCTATACACGCTGCCCATTGAAGCGCCGACGGGTGCCACGGCGGCGCCGTTGGGTGTCGAGGCCACGCGGCTTTCGTTCAGCAGCCGCGACGGCTGGGCGGTCGCAGCCCGGCAAAAAGACCTGTTTTGGGTCAACGCCAGCGGACAACAACGACCCGTGGCAACCTTTGCCGCAGAGGTGGAAGATGTCGAAGTCGGGCCGGATGGCGGTGTATTTGTTCAAAGCAAAGGAAAACTTTACCGCGTGGACACAACGGAACCGTCGGGCGAGCGCGGCCCATGGCCGTCGCCGGGTGAACGCCCACAATGGTTGGCCGGGTATTGGTACGGGTCGGCATGGCATGGTACCCTTCGACGGTTCAGCGCCGCGTTACAGCCCGCGCCGGGCGTGGTGCTGGGCGGCGGATCGGGAGCCTTCATCGGCTACGTCGAAGGCAATCACGAGTTGGACAACGGCCGTGGACTGGCTCATCTGAGACGGAATCTGTATGCCGTGTCGGGTTTGGAAGGGATCATGCACCTGTTGGAATGGGTGCCGGCGGATCAACGATTCCGAATCGTGCGACGAATCGGTTCGGTGCGCGTGTGTCGCGGATTGGGGTTGGACAGCAAGGGACGCGTGTGGTGGCATTGCGGGGTCTGGGAGTGGAACGACGGTCCCGATGCGCCGCTCAAACACAGTGTGCCGTCGCCGGACCCGCCCGGTATCTTTGGCGCGGCGATGTTGTCCAACGACGTGATGGTGGCGCCCGCCATTCGATGGGGGAAAAAAGCGTTGTATGTGGGGAGCCTGGACGGTCCCGTTACGTCGCAGGACGGCATCGAGGCAATCCCGTCAGACGGCGTGGCCTGTGCGCTGGTGACGCGGGAGAAGCGAACCGCCCTGCTCGTGGTGAACAAACAGGGCAAAGGGACGGCCCTGTTCATCGGCGCCGACGGCAAATATCAAGCCGCGGCGGGCGCGGTGGAACTGTTGGCATCCGTTCCGATGGGCGACCTGACCTCATTGGCGTCGGACGGCGCGGACACCTTGCTGGCTGCTGCTGACGGGCAGATCATCGAATTTCAACACGGACGGGAAACGCGGCGGTGGAGTTCGTGGGGCGACGATTCAACCGCCCGATTCGGATCGAAGATTTTCCTGGCCGCCAACGGCGGCCGTTTGTGGGTCTCGGACACGGATCGTCATCGGGTGCTGTGCTTTGATCTTTCCTCGCGAAAACTGGTCGCCTGTTTTGGCGCGACGGATTGTTCCGACAACGGTCTTGATGCGTTGAACGCGCCGCAGGCGTTGGCTGCCGCCGGACGGCGCGCCGTGGTGCACGATGCCGGTAATCAGCGATTGTTGAAACTGGAGTTAGCGTCCCCAACTCCAGACACGGAATAAGCTCGCGTGGTCGTCGGTCCAGATACCGACGCTTGCCTGGGGTAACGGCGCTCGCCAGTAACCGGTCATGGCCAGCAATTCCAACGTCCTGGGTTGGCGCGCCATGACCATCCAACGGGAGGGTGCCTGTCCGGGAACGCGCGTGGAGGAACTCGCAAAATCAATGGTATGAAGCGCGAACAACCCAGTGTCGCGGGCGAGATTGGCCAGAACGGATTTCAGGTCGAGATGAGTGGTGCTGATGTGAAACGCAAGAATACCATCGGGAGCGAGCTTGCGCAGGTACAAGGCCAGCGCCTCGCGGGTGAGCAGGTGTAGCGGTGGCGTATCGGAATTGTACGGGTCGAGAATCATCAGCCCGAAACGCCCGTCCGGCTCGCGTTGGAGCGAGAGACGGGCGTCACCGAGCACAACATTCAAATTGGCCCGGCAATCGGAGAGATAACTGAAATAGCGCGGGTCACGGGCAATTCGTTCCACCACCGGATCAATCTCATAGAAGGTCCATTGCTGCCCCGCTTCGCCATAGGCTGCCACCGTGCCGGCACCGAGACCGACGACGGCAACCTGCCGTTTCAAGTGATCGGGCGCTTGTGCCATGATGTCGCCGAGAGGTCCCGTTCGCGCGAAGTATCCCAGCGGCAGGCGGCGACGCGTCGGTTCAATGCTCTGCGTTCCGTGCACGGTGCAACCGTGTTTCAAATGATGATAACCACCCTCTGGATCCAACACCACCGCGTGGATTCCAAAAAAACTGCGGGCGCGCAACAACGTGTGAGATTCCCGCAGCAACGGCCACAACGTGGCCGCCATGACTGCCGCCATTCCCAGCGCAAATCGGATCGGCCGACGAAGGAACAACAGGCCGAGCGCCGCCGGTAACCAAAAGACGAGCGTGTGGAAGCGCAAAAACCGGACCAGACCGAGTGTCAGTGCTCCCAGCAGGACAGGTCCGATGATGTCTCCGAGACGGGCGCGCCAGTCCCGCGAACAAACGGTCCGTTGCGGGAGCAGCGCGAACGCCAAAAGAAGCGTGAGAGGATACTCCAGCACGGTTGAGAAAAGCCACGGCGCAAGGATCGCGTTGAAAATGCCACCCAAAACACCCCCCGCGGCGAGCCATAAATAAAACGCAGTCAGTTGGGATGGCGCAGGACGATCGGCAGCCAGTTCGCCGTGACAGACCATGGCGACAAGGAACAACCCGCTGACATGCAACAAAATGTTCCAATCGAGCGGTTCCACGGGTTGCCCCAACAACAGTTTCGCCATGCTCCACGGCATCGCCAGCGCCACTAGCGGCAACAGACGAACCATCCAGACGTGCGGGATCAGCCGCCGACGGGCGAATACCAGCACAAACGTCAACAGATAAATCCCCAGCGGGATCACCCACAACAACGGGACCGGCGCAATGGCGTTGGTCATGAAAGTGGTTACGCTCAGCATCAAACTGCACGGCACAAACGCCAGCAACAACCAGCGTAACCGCCGACGCCACGGCAACACTTCAACCGCCTCCTCCGACAACGAGTGCCCCATGTTCGTTCGCCGTCCCGCCCACAAACCGCACCCAACCGTTAGCAGCAACAACACAACAAAGCCCGCCGACCACCAATCGCTCTGCTGGCCCAACCGCCAGCGCGGCTCGATAAAAAACGGGTAGGCAAACAACCCCAGCAGGCTTCCCAGATTGCTGGCCGCGTACAAGAAATACGGGTCGCTCGCCCGACGATGGTTGCTGGCCGCAAACCAGCGTTGCAACATCGGGCTGGTGGCCGCCAACGCAAAAAACGGCAGCCCAACCGACACCATCATCACCGCCAAAAGCCACGGGATGGGCGTGACCTGCGTCGGCGGCGTCCAGCCCCGCGGCACGCCTATGGGCAAGGCAACCAACGCGAGCGCCAGCAGCCCACAGTGCGCGAACATCTGTCGCCGAGCATTCCGCCAGCGCGCCGTCCAATGCGCGTACGCATAGCCGGCCAGCAACATGGCCTGGTAAAACACCATCGCCGCATTCCACACCGCCGGTGCGCCGCCGAGCAACGGCAGGATCATCCGCGCAAACATCGGCTGCAACAGGAAAAGCAGAGCGGCTGCCGTGAAGATAGTGACCGTAAAAAGTAGAACCATATCGCAAGAGCAGTGTGCCTTCGTTGCGTGCCAGCGGCAAGCCGGATTTGGCAGGAAAACCAAATCGGATTAGATTTGAAACGGAGGAGAAAATGCAGGGGATTTTCATAGAACCACTGGAAGCGCCTCCCATGGACGAACGAGAAGTGGAGGTGGTGGAGCGCAAAGGTCGCGGGCATCCCGATACGATTTGCGACGGCATTGCAGAGGCGGCAAGCGTGGCGTTCAGCCGATACTATCTCAAAGAATTCGGGCGGATCCTGCATCACAACGTGGACAAGGCCCTGCTGATTGGCGGGCGAACGACGGTGCAATTCGGTGGCGGCGAGATGTTGCAACCCATCAGCGTCCATCTGGCCGGGCGGGTGACCATGCAGGTCGGCGAACAACGGGTGCCAGTGGAGCGGTTGTATGTGGAAGCGGCCCGCGCATGGACACAAACATATCTGCCCAACCTCAACGCACGCGAACAAATATATTTCTATCATACCCTGCGCCCCGGCAGCCCCGACCTGGTGGACTTGTTCCTGCGCGGCAGCGGAGTCCCGCTGGCCAATGACACCTCCGCCGGAATCGGCTACGCGCCGCTCAGCGAAACCGAACGAGTGGTGTTGGGGACAGAACTGTTTTTGAATTCCGCGCCTTTCAAGACGCAACATCCCGAAGTGGGCGAAGACATCAAGGTCATGGCGTTGCGACGAGGCAGCGAGATCACGTTGACGATGGCGATCGCGTTTGTCTCCCGATACGTCCGCGACCTTCAGGAGTATCAGAACAAGAAACAGGCGGTGACGGCGGCCGTTGTTGCCAAAGCGGCGGAATTGACCCGATACCGGGTAAGCGCCCACATCAACGCGGCCGACGACGAAACCCGAGGATCGGTTTATCTCACGTTGACCGGAACCAGCGCCGAGGCGGGCGACGACGGAGAAGTGGGGCGGGGCAATCGCGTCAACGGTTTGATCGCTCCTTTTCGTCCCGCGAGCCATGAAGCCATTGCGGGAAAGAACCCGATCAACCATGTCGGTAAACTCTACAACATCGCTGCCCAAAAGATCGCCGAAACAATCGTGGGACAAGTGGCGGAAGTGACCGAGGCGCACTGTTGCCTGCTGAGCCGCATCGGACAACCCATCACGGAACCCGCGGTGATTTCTCTCAAACTTCGCGCGGCCTCCCTCAGCCCATCCATTCGCGAACAAGCGCAGGCTGTTGCCATGGAACAAATGACGCGCCTGTGTGACCTCTGGCAGCCGATCTTGGAAGGGCGAATTTGTTTGTTCTGAGAAGAGTGAGGCGGACACAATAGCGTTAGGCCCTTTTGGCGTAAGACCTGACACAAACGAGTGAGTTCGGTAAGTACTCCAAAGTGGGACAACCACCTTGGTTGTCCATCCCAACCATGCGGGAAGATGAAAACGTACCTCACTTTGGTTGCGGTTATATTGCGCTTGTTGACAAGGAGGAGGGCAGCAAACAGGCTCTCGACAGCGTCAAGGATATAATGGGCGAGACGGTTTTGGGAAATCCACTGTCGGACGGGTGACACCGGTACTGATGTATTCCGGTCAATATTGACGAACTGTGCGGATATGACCTCCAGACCGCCTAAGCGCGCCGCAATTGCTCAAGAAAACAAACTCACCAAACCCCGACCGACTGTTAGTGCAACATTCCTGGCTCTCTAAACATTCATTACACAAAAATGAGACGATCGTCTCATTTTTGTGTAAATGATCGGCCTTGTACATCCCTTCCTGTTACCCGTTGGATAAGGGCGGAGTTTATGATCTGAATCAGTTGTTTCCAGTTATTTGCAGCGGGAAACAAACTCTGGCAGTGTCGCCCTGGAAATGACCGATAACGGATCCCGCGAGCGGGCAAAGAGCATCACACGCGTCGTTCAGGTGGGAAGGGGGTGAGTACGTTAAGCATAAAGCAAACTGACAATATGATTCCGTGACCGGAGCGTCTGGAACTTGTGTTTTCGCCAGTATTGCATGCCAGTTGTGGTGCGGGAGCAAATCGCTTTTAGGGGGTGAGCTTGGATCGTTTCAGTCGGAACGATTCAGTTGGAGTGAGATTTTGAGGTGATTTGATGGGGTCAGACTTGAAGGCTCTCCACGGCCTCGCCGTTGGGATTCCCAACCGGTTTGAGCAGCTATTCCCCCCATTGCCGCGCTCCTACCCCGCGCGCTGTTAGCCGTAGCGTCGGTTTGCCCCGTGCCCGACTCCACACCGCCGCCCGCGCAAACAATCGCCAGCGCAGCGTGTTCAACTCGCACTTTGCCAACTGCCGTTGCCACAGCACGCACAGGTTGTACACCGCTATCGCCAACGGATGCAGCGCTTCCGTCGCCCAGAACCCGTGGCAGCACAGTCGCTTGATCCCAACCCCTTCGCCCGACTCTTTGATCCGATTCTCCATATTCGCCCGCCCGTTGTACTGCCGCGCACTCCCATTGCATTCACGCTCGCCGACAGGTTTATCGCCAACGCTTGAAAGTCCTGAGCGAAGCGAAAAGGGTCAGTCGTCCACTCCAGCAACCACTTCCTGTCGTCCTCGGTCCACTCAGCCACAGGCTGGCGCACCACGTCAACCGCCGCCTAGGCTGTTCGAGTCCCACCTCCTGCACCGCCAATCCATCTATCCCGCTTGGTGTCCATGTCGCCTCGTCGTGCCGACACAGCGTTTGCACCCTTCAGCTGCGCTCAGGACAGGCTTTTCCGCGTCAGACGCGCCGCGAAGATGAACTTCAGCTCCAATGCCTCCGCCGCGTTTCAGGAAAAAAGCTACGACTACAAGTTTGTTTTTTGGCGAAGTCGGCCACAACACCAAGCATGGCACGGCGATTTTCCCCGACGCCATGCGCTGGCTCTGGCATGATGTCGATGTCGTGCGCCGTTGAGTGAACTTGCGCCCGTGTTGCTAAAGACCTGTAACACTACTCGCCCGACGGCGCGTTTTTCTCGACTAAAATCCATTTCATCGGCTGGATTGTCTTGCCTTTGTATGTGAACGGCTCGTTGCGATAGTTGGAGATGATTTCGGAGCCATTTGAAAATACGGTGCGGAACACGTCCTTCGCCACCGGCTCGTGTCGTTCCATGAATTCCGTTTGCAGGTGCGACAGCGCGTTGAACTCGTCGTAGCCTTCCTTGATCTTGGCAACGCTGGCCGTCAACGTCTGATCGTCCGGGCAGGTCAGGTCCTCTTTGCCCATCCACGCATCGTTGTTGTCCCGGTAGTTGGAATAGAAATAGAAGAGGGGGCGACCGCCAAACTCAATCAATGTCAGCCGCGTGACATTATCCTTGATTGTGTAGTTGCACGTCGTCGGGAATGGATTGTTCAAGATGATGCCGTGATAGACCAGTTGCCAAAACGGCACCATGCGATCAACCATCGGATGCGGTTTGGGCGGGACGATGGAGGCATACAAGGCATAATCGAGTTTGCCGCAACAGAAATCGTGTCCGCCTTCGGAAGCACTTCCTCCGAAAATGTCCTGTGCCTCGCCCAGCATTTTACCAATGAACACAGCGCTCTGATTGCGGTCGAGTGGATGACGCGGATCGAAACAGTCGCGCGGTCGAACCACAGTCAGCACGTCAATGTAGTGAAGTCCCCGGAAGCCGAGCGCAGCGATATTCCGTAATATTTTCGGTGTGAACCGCTCATACGCGCGTTGCGGGCAGATGTCGTACATTCGCCCGCCGCTTAGCACGCCACGCTTGACCCACGAGCCGTCGCGTTTCTTGATGAGATACTCCGCATCCCAAGTGTCTGCGATGCTGTAAGCATCGTAACTACTGGAGTGACAAACAATCTGGTACCCCATGGATTGCGCCTTCTTGATCAATTGCCGCAACTTGGCTTCGCCGCCCAGTCGTTCTTCCACGGGAAAATGTTGCGGAAACCGTCCATCATGTCCCCCGATATTCCAGCCCACGAGACAGACCTCCGCCCGTTCAATGCCCTGTCGCTTCATCTCGTCGAGAATCTCTCCCACGCGATCAAACGTGACTGCCACCTTCATTGGCGGTTCCGTCGCGATGGTTTGCTCCTCGACCGGGCTTGGCATGGGTTTCCAGCCCAGACGGATACGAAGCTCGATGCTCTTTGCAGCGTAGGCGAGTTCGGGACGGGTCTTGATGCGTTCCTTCAAGGGTACGCAGGCTTTGCGATCCAACTGATATTTGCGATAAACCTGCGCCATGCCCGAATAGTCGGCGTGTTCGCCGCTCAACAGATGATAACTGATGGAGATGTCGTCACTGGACGCGCATTGGGCCAACTCGAAACGAGGAACGATCGTGTACACGCCGTTCTTGGCGCGTGTCAGTAAGGTGAAATCATAAGGTAAACCAGTGACAATCGCCACAAAGGTGGCTCGCGGATTTTTCATGCCGAACACGGGCATGGGGATGTACACGCTTGCCGTTCGTTCGCCGTTCTGCTCATGGAACGTGCCGAACTCACCGTTAGGCATAATGAAATAGCCGTCTTCACCTGTCTTGGCAGAAGCGAAGTCAGGAAGGACTTCAACTGCTGCAACTCCTTGAGGAAGCTCGCTCCGCTTGACGGTCACGGTCACAACACCTTTTGCATTGGGTTCGACCGTGACCATTTTCTTCTCCACATGTTTATCCTTGAAAGTCAACGTCAACTCCACTTGTGCGGCCATCGCACTGCAAGCGCAAAGACCGGCCACCATCCAATGCCAATAAGTTCTCATGTTGTTTCTTCTCTTTCAGACGGCGCAAACACATACCAAACGGCCAGAGGCTTGATCAAGCAGCCGAAACCATCCGGTTGGGAACCGGTGGGGAGATCGTGACCTTCTGGGGGTGAAGTTGAAGGTCATCAGTACTCAGCGTATGAGACAGCTACAGCCACTCTCCGGTCTCTCTCCCAAGGAGCGCCTTCCTACCGCCCTGGGGGCGGCAGGCGCGCGCCCGCCTCACCCTCTCACTCCGCGCTGGTAACCAAAATCCCACTTCGGCTAAAGTCTCCTCTTCTTGCGATCCCACTACTTCGAGCTGTATTGCATGAAAACCGACTTCCTACGCAAAAAAACTCGTCGCTTACGCCCGCGCCTTTGGTTGCCCCCGTAACACCGTGCGCAAGCGGTTCCGCCGGTACCGCCTTGTCACACCCCACTCGCTGTTGTCTCAGTCCACACGTCCTCACCGCTGTCCCCACAAAGCTTCCTTTGCCGTCGAGGGTCTGGTAGTGCGTCTGCCACACTAGAGCGGTTTTGGCGCCGAGCGATTAAAACGCGAGTGTCAGATCCCCTGCGGAGTCAGCGCCATCGGCCGTATCTTGCGTTCTCACGGCCTGGTGCGCCATCGCCAGCGCAAGCATCAGACCAAACGTTGTCTGCGCGCGGTCAAAGCGCAATGGCGTTTGTTCAAGCTGTTGGTGGCGGCCGATACCCAAGAATCTGCAGGAGATCCCGGCGTATTGGCCACAAATGCAGCGTTTGGGGTTGCCACCATTTCAGTACACGGTGTGTGAGCCGGTCAACGGGTTGTGTTTGCCGGGCTATGCCGATGAGTTGTCCAAGCCGAGTTCAACGAGACGCCGCTGTTATGTGCGGCAAAGCTACGCGGTATGGTTGGCCGAACAGGTCAGCGCTACCTGGTTCGGTACGGAGTGGAGTTGCAGCGGGCCCAGTGGCAGACCGATGTGGAGACGGTACATCGGTTGGTGGAGAGGAGTTTTTTTGATCGGGAGGAGTTTAGGAGTGTGGAGGAGTTCTGGGCGAAGGTAACGACCTGCTGGTGGTATTTCAACTTGGCTCGGCCGAATCGAGGGGAAGGGCTGGCGTACGCCGTTGGCGATACTGCGGGAACGCGACCCGAAGCTGGACCTGGCGATTACGGTGTGGCGACCGCGTGACCTCGGAGCACTGCTACGACAAACTCCCCCTCCCAACAGGGGGCACGATCTACTCATTGGTTCCTATCTCTTTTTGTCTTTGCGCTTGGCGCGAGAGGAAGAAGGGGGTAGAGATGTCGCTCATGGAGCACGACGAATCCAGCGAGTTTTTCCAGCCTGAACGCCCGAAACTTCGGTTCCGATCAGAGGCGGAAAGTTCACAGACCGCGTCGTCATCCGAATCGGTGTCCGCACCCACTCCCGAACAGACACGCCAACAGATTTCCGAAGCGCGGCGGTTGTTGAGCGCCTGGGGCGACGTGGAGCCGATTCCAGTGACCAACCAGCAGATGGTGTGGGTGGTCATCGGAGCGGTCCTTGCCATTGTGGTTGCGGTGGTTGTGTCGCTGGACATCGCGATTGTCAGCGCGGTGATCGGTGTGGCGGTGACGGCCTCGGTGGGACGGTTGGCAGGTTGGTTGCGGGCGGTGAAGGTTCCGGCGCGAATGGCTGGGGTGGCAGCGTGTGTTCTGGCGGTGGTGTTGCTGGGGACGGTGTTGTTCGTTGGCACCGCCGTTTGGCAGCGGCAGACGGCACAGTACGGAGCGCGTCTCTGCGCGCTGGCGAGGGAAGCCGCCGGGCTGGCGGCGAAACATGCGGAGACGAAGACGGCGGGGCACTGGCTGGTGCGCGGGACGACCTCGGTGGAGACGGCCCTCAATCAGGCGGCGGCGACGGTGGCGGAGCGACGGGTGAAACTATGGATTCAGTTGACGTTGTGGGTGGGGGCATTGACGGGTATTGGATTGTTACGGCCGCGAGTGGACGCGACCGGATGGGTCAGAGGCTGGGGATTTCTTGCGGGATTACTGGTGAGGTTCTTTTCGAAGATCGGTTTCTGGATGTCGAGTCGCCTGGCAAAAGCGGTGGTGTTGGCGGTGTTGACAGGGGGCGGTTTGCAAATGGCGGGTGTGACGGCGGCGTGGTTTGTGGCGGGTGGCGTGTTGGTGCTGGCGTTGGTGGTACGATCGGTGGCGTTTTTTGTCCTGATTGCGGTGATCCCGATGGTGCCGTGGGGGGCGGAATGGATGAAGGCGGGTGGCATTGCGTTGGGGACGTGTGTGGTTTTGTATTTTGCCGAGAAAAAATTGCACTGGTACTTGTACCTGCGCCCGGCGTTGGCATCGGGATTGATTTTGCCCGAAACCCACGGAGGCGAAGAAGGACACGCGACACGGAGCCTGGTCGGGGGTATTTGGAAGACGGTGCGGTTGGCGACCTCGGCAGCGTTGCTGGTGGTGACAGCGGGATTGTTGTGGGTGTTCATTCCTGCCTTTCTACAGAAGCGCGAGCAACAACAGGCGGTCATGAAGGCGGCTGCCATGTTGGAGAGCAATGCGCCGCAGGCGACGGCGGAACTGCTGAAGCTGGCGGAGCGTTATCCGGACGCGCCGGAGACGTTGTTGGAATTGACAAAAGCGTACTGGCTGACGGGCGATACGAACAAGGCGATGCAGTATGCGGAGAGCTATGCGAAATGGGAACCAAAGCCCGTGGACGGCGATTGGCGGGCGAAATGGTATCGGCAATTGCTGTTGCAGTTGAAAATGGACCAGCCGACGTTCAACCGCGCGGAAGGTTACGAGTTTTTGCTTCGTCAGGACAAATCCACGCTTGAAGTCCCCTCGAAACCGCGTCGGGCACTGGCCGAGAAGATCATTGCGCTGAATCCCGACAGTCTCATTGCCTTGGCCATTCTGGCCAATGAATGTCTGATGAGCAACGAGACCGACAAGGTCATCGAGTATGCCGGGCGCGGTGCCCGGCTCAATCCGCGCGATCCAGCCTGGCATCAGATGTTGGCCGATGCCTATCTTCAGAAGAAAGAGTACGCCAGGGCGATGGCCGCCTGTGATGCTGCGCTGGCGTTGAATCCCGACGATTCGCGCTCCCGCAATCTGCGCGGCATGGCCGAGCGCCTGCTGAAACAATCCAAACCCTGACCATCCGGCCGCAACCAAACAAGCGGGACGGTGTTCCATTTCCTCATGGAACCGTTGAAGAGAGCGCTGAAACGGCGCGTCCAATGCGCTGTAGATTGAGATTCCTGATGAAAAAAACTGTTGTTTTGTCGTTGTTATTATTGGCTGCCGATTGGCTGAGCGCGGGCGCGACTCCGTTTGAGAACGCTCAGGAACCGGTGCCGAGAAACCAGATTGACCGTTTGGTATTTGGCCGGTTGGAGCGGTTGGGGATTCAGCCGGCGAATGTCTGTTCCGATGCTGTCTTTGTGCGGCGCGTGTATCTGGATGTGATCGGGACATTGCCGACCGCCAAGGAGGCGTGGGAGTTTTTGCAGGACAAAAATCCGAACAAACGGCAGGTATTGATTGATCGTTTGTTGGAGCGTCCTGAGTACGCGGATTACTGGGCAATGAAATGGAGCGAACTGTTGCGTGTCAAAGCGGAGTTTCCCATCAACCTTTGGCCCAACGCCGTGCAGGCCTATTACCGATGGATTCACACCAGCCTCTGCGACAACATGCCGTATGACCGTTTTGCCCGCGAGATGTTGACCGCCAGCGGCAGCAATTTCCGCGTCGGTCCGGTCAATTTCTACCGGGCCGTCCAGAGCAAAACGCCCGAAGGCATCGCGCAGGCCGTGGCGTTGACGTTCATGGGCGAGCGCGCCGACAAGTGGCCGAAAGAACGTCTCAACGGTATGGCGAATTTCTTCACGCAGGTCGGTTACAAGAGCACCTCGGAGTGGAAAGAGGAAATCGTCTTCTTCGACCCCGCCAAAACCAACGCGCAGGGTCGCATCACCACATCGGCCACTTTCCCCGACGGGCGCACGGTCCAACTCTCGGCGGACCGCGACCCGCGCGAGGTGTTTGCCGACTGGCTGGTTTCGCCCCAGAATCCGTGGTTTACACGCAACATCGCCAACCGCGTCTGGTCCTGGCTTCTGGGACGCGGCATCATCCACGAACCGGATGACATTCGTCCCGACAACCCGCCATCAAATCCCGAATTGCTTGCCTATCTGGAGAAAGAACTCATTGCCGCCCGTTACGACCTGAAACAGCTTTTCCGCCTGATCCTCAACTCGACCACCTATCAGCTCGCTTCGATCCCCAAAAAACGCTCTGCCGAGGCAGAAGCCAATTTCGCCTACTATCCTCTCCGACGCCTGGAGGCCGAGGTGTTGATTGACGCCCTGAACCAGATCACCGGGACCACCGAACAGTACGCCAGTCCGATCCCGGAGCCGTTTACCTTCATCCCCGAAGACCAACGCTCGATTTGTCTGGCCGACGGCAGCATCAGCAGCTCGTTTCTCGAACAATTCGGTCGCCCCTCGCGCGACACCGGTTTCGAATCGGAACGCAACAACCGCCCCAGCGCCGATCAACGCCTCCACATGCTCAACTCCAGCCACATCCAGCGAAAACTCGAAAACGGCCCCAAACTCCAGTACCTCATCCGCGAAAAAAGCGCCAACCCGCGCGAACTTGTCGCCTCGTTGTATCTGCTGATCCTCTCCCGATTGCCCACGGAAGAGGAATGGAAAGCGGCGGCCGAGTACGCCCAACTCACGCCGTCGCCGCCCAGTGGCGACACGAAAGCCAAAGCCAACAAAAACAAGCCGACCGCCCGCAACCTGAAAAATCGCGACGCCATCATAGACATCGCATGGGCATTGATCAACAGCGCCGAATTTCAATACCGTCACTAACCCCAGGAGCACCCGTCATGAGCACCGCCATTTCCCGACGCGAAGCCATTCGCCGCAGCCTTCTTGGCGCGGCCACCGTGATGTTGGCCGACAAACTCAGTGCCAGCGCCGTTGCCGCCGTGCGCGCGCCAAAAGCGAAATCGGTCATCCAGATTTGGATGTGGGGCGGCCCGCCGCACCTGGATACTTTTGATCCGAAACCGGAAGCCGGCAGTGACTACACCGGGCCACTGACCAGCCCGATTGCCACCAATGTGGCCGGCATCCGGATTTCGGAGCTGCTTCCACTGCTGGCCAAACAGGCCGACAAATACTCCCTCATCCGCAGCATGACACACGGCGTCAACGGCCACGAAACCGCTTCCTACGAAGTCCAAACCGGACGCAAACCCGGCAACGGCCAGGTCTTCCCCGGCGTCGGCGCCGTCGTGTCGCTATTCAAAGGCTACAGCGCCGGTTACAAGGGACTATTACCCCCGTACATCGTGCTGACAGAATTGCAGGGACGCTTCTCCGAGGCCGGATTCCTCGGCTCGCGCTGCAAACCGTTCGCCACCGGCGGCGACCCCTCGGCCAGCCGCTTTGTCGTCGAAGGCGTCGTGGCTCAGGGGGTCACCGAAAAACGCCAGCAGGACCGCCGCGAGTTGCTCTGCCGCTTGAACACGCTCCAGCAGGCGTTGCCCGGCGACCCGCAACTGGCCGCCGTTGCCCAGTGCGACAAGGAAGCCTACGACCTGATTCTCGGCGACGCCGGAAAGGTGTTCGATCTTTCACAGGAAAAAACCGAGTTGCGCGAACGCTACGGCATGACCCATTTTGGCCAGTCCTGTCTGATGGCCCGACGCCTCGTCGAGAAAGGCGTGCCATACGTTACCATCAACTACAAAGGCTGGGACCTTCACAAAGGGCTTTTCGTGACCATGCGCCGCAAAGGCCCCGAATTCGACAAGGGCCTGGCTACCCTGTTGCAGGACCTGCACGACCGCGGCCTGCTCGAAACCACCATCGTCTGGGCCGGCGGCGAATTCGGGCGCACCCCGCGGGTCCAATGGGAAGCCCCGTGGAACGGCGGTCGCAATCATTACGGAAAAGTCTTCACTCACCTGGTGGCCGGCGGCGGATTCAAAGGCGGCCACGTGGTTGGCGCCTCCACCGAAAAAGGCGAGGAAGTCAAAGAACGCCCCGTGTACCCCACCGACCTGATCGGCAGCATCTATGACCTGATGGGCATTGACGGCAACGCCAAGCTGCCCCATCCGCAGGGGTTGACCTTCACCGCCCTGCCGTCTCCTTCCGAAAACGTGAAGTCCGCCGGTCGCCTGACCGAAATTATGTAGTCTCCCGGAGAGCCTTCCATGAAACGAACCCGATTTTGCAGCCTTTTCGTCGCGGCAGTCTGCCTGTTCATCGGTCCGTTTACCCCGGCCCAACAACCGCGCGCCAACACCCTGCACATCGGCTACGTCTATCCCGCCGGCGGCCAACAGGGCAGCACCCTTGAAGTCGTCATCGGCGGCCAATTCATGGCAGGCGTCACCAACGTTCACGTCTCCGGCGGTGGCGTCCAGGCCATCATCACCGAGGTCATCCGCCCCATCAGCGGCAAAGAACTCAACGAACTGCGCATCAAAATAGATGAGCTACTGGCCCGCAAGGCCGTTGTCCGCAACGATTTCAAGGCGCTGGAACAATTCCGCAGCTTCAAAAACACCAAGGACATCAAAAAGAACAGCGAGAACGATGACAAAGAAATCGAGGCGTTGAAGAAAAAATACGCCGGCGCCACCTGGACCGCCGAGGACGAAAAAATGTTGATGGAACTGCGACGGAAAATCGCCTCCGGCGTTCGTCGTCCCGCCAATCCCGCCATCTCCGAAATCGCCGTTTGTAAAATGACCATTGCGCCCGACGCCACGCCGGGCCGGCGCGAATTGCGCGTCAGCACGCCCAACGGACTGTCCAACCCGCTGGTGTTTGAGATTGGGCAAGTGACGGAGTTCATGCTGCCCGCGTCGAAAAGCATTGCCGAACAAAAAAGCTCCGTCGCCAAGACCGCATTCGGCCCGAAAAACACCAAGAAAACCGAGCAACTCGTCACCATCCCCGCCGTCATCAACGGCCAAATCCTCCCCGGCGGCGTTAATCATCATCGGTTCACCGCCAAAAAAGGACAACGCCTGGTCATTGCCGTCAGCGCCCGCTCATTGATCCCGTACCTTGCCGACGCCGTGCCGGGTTGGTTCCAGGCGACCGTCGCCTTGTTTGACACCAACGGCAGGGAACTGGCCTATGCCGACGATTTCCGTTTCAATCCCGACCCCGTTCTCTACTACGAAATCCCCGCCGACGGCGAATACGTCATTGAAATCAAGGACTCCATTTACCGCGGACGCGAAGACTTTGTCTACCGCATCACCGTCGGCGAACTGCCCTTTATCACCAGTCTGTTCCCGCTGGGCGGCCCTGTCGGCGCCGAAACCGCCGTCGAACTGAAAGGCTGGAACCTGCCCACCGATCGGCTGGTCCTCGACAACAAAAATATCGCGCCCGGTATCCGTCCCGTCAGCGTTCGCAAAGACAACTGGGTCTCCAACGTCATGCCGTTTGCCGTGGACACGCTCCCCGAATGCCTCGAAAAAGAACCCAACAACCAGCCCAACTCCGCCCAGCGTGTCACCCTCCCGATCATCATCAATGGACGCATTGACAGCCCTGGCGACGCCGACGTGTTCTGTTTCGATGGCAAAGCCGGCCAGACGGTGGTCGCCGAGGTCATGGCGCGTCGTCTCAATTCGCCGCTCGATTCGATCCTGAAACTGACGGATGCCTCCGGCAAACCCATCGCCTCCAACGACGACCATGTGGACAAAGGCTCCGGCCTGAACACCCACCATGCCGATTCCTATCTCAGCGTTACACTGCCCGCCGACGGCACCTACTACCTGAGCCTGCGCGACACCCAGACCAAAGGCGGTCCCGAATACGCCTATCGCCTTCGCATCAGCCCGCCGCGTCCCGATTTTGAATTGCGCCTGGTGCCATCCAGCCTCGCGGCACGTCCCGGCAGCAGCATCCCTGTCACCGTGTACGCCTTGCGCCGTGACGGATTTGACGGCGAAATCAAACTCTCGTTGAAGAACGCCCCCGAAGGGTTCAAACTCAGCGGAGGCACGATTTCCTCCCAGTCAGACCAGGCCAAATTTACCCTGTCCGTTCCCTACGTTCCCTCGAAAGGAGAACCCCGACAGCTCCAACTCGAAGGCACCGCCACCATCCAGGGACAAACCGTCACCCGTCCCGTGGTTCCCGCCGACGACATGATGCAGGCGTTTGAATATCGCCATCTCGTGCCGGCGCAGGAACTGGATGTCGCCGTGCTGGGTGGCGGCAGCCGGTTCCAGCCCAAAACCGAAGTGGGTCGTGTCACCCTCAAAGCCGTCGGTGCGGTGGCCGCCTCCATGAAAGTGGAAGCCGACAACCCGCTGAAGATTCCTACCGGTGGCGCCATCCCGCTGCGGGTCTCCATGGCAAAAGCGCCGGAGTTCGTCAAAATCCAGTTTGAACTGGAGGATCCGCCCGCCGGGATTGCCATCCAAAAAATCACCCCGGCCAGGGACGGCGTCGAATTGCTGTTGAGCTGTGATCCCGACAAGGTCAAGCCCGGTCAAAAAGGCAACCTCGTTGTGGCCAGCTTCGTTCAACGCGCCAGACCCGCCGACAAAAACGCTTCGACCGGCCCCGTCCGGTTGCCACTCAAGACGCTTCCTGCTGTTCCCTACGAGATTGTGGCCGGGCCGTGATAATTTTACCGGCAGTCTCTCGCGGAGGCGGCGCGCGACCGTTTGGGCATTTTAGTCGGGACAGGAAAGGCCCGCGCTGCTGGCAGGGGTTGAAGACGTGATTCAGTGCGCGTCGGGTGGCGGCGGGAGCGCGTGTTGTTCCCAGTCGCGTTTGCCTTCGAGACAAAAAATCCATTGCGCGGCGGCACTGATCAGGTGGGCGTAACCGCCCGTGTCGGAAAAGTTTTCCCAAAGGAACCCGCCACCGGCGTTGCCGGCGCCGATGCCGGTGGGGATGTAACCGTATTGTTTGAAAATGGCTTCCCAAGTGCGCAGGCCGAGACCGAGTTCGCGTTCGAGGGCGGCTTGGACCTCTTTTTCGGTGGCGGGCGGAAAGAAGTGGGGGGTGGTGATCTCCGTTTTCGCTTTGTCCCAGAGACCGGGATGGGCTTTCAACGCCTGTAATCCCCAGCCGCTGACAACCATGTTTTGCGGGCCAAACCGCGAACCGATGGGACGCGGGTTGCCGCCGGGGCCTTTGCGTTGGGAACGATAGTCGGCGGGTTTGCCATTGATGAATTTGTAGGGATGTAAATCGAAAACGTTGATGCCGGGGGCGGGTGGCTCGTCGTCGCAATACATCCGGTAAAGCATCGGCAGCGTGAACGCATCATAAATGAGCCGAAACGCGGTGGGTTGGGGGAGGGTACCGTGGCGGGCAAGGGCAACGTAGTAGCGGTATTGCTGGTCGTCGGCGAAACCGGGAATCGCGACCGGTTCGTCTTTCTTGAACTCGTACAAGGCGCGTCGCCAGTCGTTGCGGGCGGTGGCGACGGATTTCCATGTTTCCTCCGGCAACGAGCGACGCATGGCATCGTCGTTGGTGGCGAGCGCGAGGACGGCTCTGACGGCGGGGATGTTGGGCGAGCCGTGGCGCGCGCGACATTGCTGAAGGTTTTGGGCGGCCTCGGCAATGGCCGGGTCGCGCAACAGCAGCCAGGTTTGCTGTAGCATTACGGCGAGGTCTTGTGCCATGTGGTTGGAGGAGCCGAGCGAATAGCCGCAGAGACGTTTCTCCGGGTTGGGGCGGTTTCCCCAGTCGTTGCGGGCGGCGAAGTTGACGTGCTCATCCTTGTCCTTGCGGGCGCGCATGTCGAGACTGACCGAGGCACCGTCGTCCCACCAGTACGGCACGAAACCTTTCTCGCGTCCCTGGAGGAGCCATTCCTTGCTGGTGCGCCAGCCGCGGTCGTCGCCGGGACGGCCGTCGTTGCGCTCGGAGGTAAACAGTTCGTCGCCGTGATTGAGCATTTTCAGGTAGAACGGCAGTTGCCAGCGGGTGAGGATTTCCTTGTAAAAAGGATCGCCCGTGGCGCGGTAGGCGTTGACCATGGCGACGGCAAACCAGGCCCCGTCGTGCATCGTGTCGAGCGCTTCGCCCTGGACCCAGAGGTTGCTCTTGACATCGTAATACTCATAGATCATCCCGCGCTGGGGGGAGGTCTCGTCCTTTTTCAGGTGATGGTCGAAGACGTACTGTGTCAGCGTTCGCATGAACGTCTTGGCCTCGGGAATCGTCATTGGCGACTGTTCGGCGGCGACCACCAGAAGGAAGGCGGCGATCAGGCTCATGGCGGGATGATAACAGGCCGCTGTGGGAAAACAAGCGGAACGGGCGGAAGACGGATGGCGCGGAAATCCTTGACCGACGGTCGTTTCACCGCTACATCTCGCGGCAACGAAAGGAACTTTTATGAGCCGTTTATTGATTGCTGTCGCCACGCTTGCCATTCTCACTTCCGTTCACGCCGCCAAAATTCAGGTCCTGCTCATTACGGGCGACGATGTGAAAGCTCATCCCTGGAAAGAGACCTCCGTCGAGACGAAACGAATTCTTGAATCATCGGGAAAGTTCGATGTGGCCCTTGTTGAGGGAGTCAAAGCGCTTGAGGATGCCGAGAATCTTAAGAAGTACGACGTGATTTATTACCACATGTACAATGCCTCCACGCCAACCGCTTCCGACACGGGCAAGGCGAACCTGCTGAACTTTGTCAGGGAAGGCAAAGGATTCGTAGTCTGTCATCTGGCCAGCGCCTCGTTTAAGGAGTGGGATGAGTTCAAGAAACTTTGCGGGCGTTACTGGGTTATGAAGAAGTCGGGACATGGCCCGCGCAGCGTCTTCAAGGTGAAGATTGCCGACAAGGACAACCCGATCACGAAGGGACTGGACGATTTCGAGCAGGACGACGAGTTGTATGCCAAGCTTCAGGGCGACGACCCCATTTGCGTGCTTGCGACGGCTGATTCCGACTGGAGCAAGGCGACCGAGCCGATGGTCTTTACGCTCAGCTACGGCAAAGGCCGCGTGTTCCATCACACGTTTGGTCACGACGTGAAAGCACTCCGTACCCCCGCCGTGCAAACCCTGATTCAGCGCGGCACCGAATGGGCCGCCACCGGCGTCGTCAAATGAATGACGCCGCTCGGGTCTTCGTCGGTATGACGGACTGAGAGCCGTCATGTGGATTGTACGTCTAGCGCTGCGTCGTCCGTACACGTTTGTGGTGGCAGCTTTGTTGCTGCTGCTGCTGACGCCGTTTGTGCTTTTGCGCACGCCGACGGACATTTTCCCGTCCATTGACATCCCCGTCATCAGTATCCTCTGGCAATACAGCGGGTTGAGCGCCCAGGAAATGGAACAGCGGATCACCTACAACTGCGAGCGCCCTCTCACCACCACGGTCAACGACATCGAACACATCGAGTCCACCTCCTACAACGGTATCTCCGTCATCAAAGTGTTCCTCCAGCCCGGTGCCTCCGTGGATGCGGGAATCGCCCAGATTACCGCGATCTGCCAGACCATGCTTCGCAATATGCCTCCGGGCGCGACGCCGCCATTGATCATTCGCTACAACGCCTCCACCGTGCCCATTCTCCAGTACGGCATCAGCAACCGGAAACTGTCCGAGTCGGAGTTGTTCGACCTGACCGTCAACCAGATCCGCGTCCGTCTGATCACGGTGCCGGGGGCGGCCATCCCGTTTCCGTTTGGCGGGCGCCAGCGTGTCGTGTCGGTGGACATGGATCTGACGGCGCTCAAGGCCAAGAACCTTGCGCCTTCCGATGTGGTGGCGGCGTTGGATGCGCAGAACTTCGCCTACCCGACGGGTACCGCCAAGATCGGCGCGACCGAGTACGACATCGAGTTGAACACCAGCCCCCGAATCCTCGACCAGCTCAATGATCTTCCCATCAAAACGGTCAACGGCGCCGTCATCCGCATCCGGGATGTCGCGCAGGTCCGCGACGGCGCGCTGCCGCAACGCAATATCGTCCGCCAGGACGGGGTTCGCAGCACATTGCTGAGCATCTTCAAGACGGGGGAAGCCTCCACCCTTCAGGTTGCCAAGGGCGTCAAACAAATGCTGGCGCGCGTGCTCAAGACCACCACCAGCGACGTTGAGGTCAAAGAGTTCGCCGACCAATCCATTTTCGTTCGCGCCGCCATCAACGACGTCTTGAAGGAGGGTATCATCGCCGCCGCGCTGACGGCCACGATGATTTTGCTTTTTCTCGGTTCCTGGCGCAGCACCGTGATCATCGCTCTTTCCATTCCGCTTTCGATTCTCACATCCATTGCCCTCCTCAGTGCCCTTGGCGAAACCATCAATCTCATGACTCTCGGCGGCCTTGCTCTTGCGATTGGCATTCTTGTGGATGACGCCACGGTTGAGTTGGAGAACGTTCACCGCCAGATGGCGCTCGGCAAACCGACCGTCCAGGCGATTCTTGATGGCGCGCAGGAAATTGCGCTGCCGGCCTTTGTCTCCACGCTCTGCATTTGCATTGTGTTTGTGCCGATGTTTTTTCTTACAGGGACGGCGCGGTACCTTTTTGTGCCGCTGGCGGAGGCGGTGGTCTTTGCCGTGCTGGCCAGCTATGCGCTGTCGCGCACGCTTGTCCCTACGCTGGTGATGTGGTTTTACCGGAATGTTGAGCCTCACGACCATCGCGCGAAGTCGCCCCGTCTTTCGGCCTGGATTCGTCCCTTTGCGCGGATCCACATCGCTTTTGAGCGCGGTTTTGCCCGGTTTCGCGAGGGCTACCGCCAGCTTCTTGGGTTGATTCTTCAACGCCGCGCCGCTTTTGTGGTTTTGTTCCTGGCGTTTTGCGTTGGAAGCGGCCTGCTCATTCCGCAGCTTGGGCAGGATTTTTTCCCGTCGGTTGACGCCGGGCAGTTTCGGCTTCACGTCCGTGGGCGCAGCGGCCTGCGCATTGAAGAGACGGCGAAACTCGTGGACGAGATCGAAGCGGTCATTCGCCAGGAAATCCCCGCCCGCGACCTTGTTGGCATTCTTGACAACATTGGTCTGCCCAATTCCACCATCAACCTCAGTTATTCCGACAATGGGACCATCGGCCCCGGCGACGCCGACATCATGGTCCAGTTGCGTCACGGGCATCGTCCCACGGAGGGGTATGTTCGCGCGTTGCGACGCCGCCTGAACCGCGAGTTCCCCAGTGTCCTCTTTTATTTTCTGCCCGCTGACATTGTCAGTCAGACCATCAACTTCGGTCTGCCCGCGCCGTTCAATATCCAGATTGCGGGACGCAACCAGGGAGCCAATCGGGAACTGGCCAAACGGCTCGTCGAAAAAATCCGCCGCATTCCCGGCGCCGTGGACGTCCGCATCCAACAGCCCGGCGACCGTCCCAAACTGCAATTTGCCGTGGACCGCATCAAAGCCTCCGAAATGGGATTGACCGAGCGCGATGTGGCCAATTCCGTCCTGCTCAGCCTCAGTGGCAGTTCGCAGGTCGCGCCGACCTTCTGGATCAACCCGCTTCTCGGTATTCAATATTCCGTCAGCACCCGGGTGCCCGAACACCGCATGGATTCGGTGGACGCCCTTCAAGCCATCCCGATCAACGCCAGCCAGCCCGGCCAGGGCGACGCGCAACTGCTGGCCAACCTCGCCACCGTCTCCCGCACGATGGGGCCGCCAGTGGTGTCGCATCGCGACATTATGCCGGTTATTGATATTTTTGGCGGCGTCAGTGGACGCGATCTCGGCGGCGTGCTGCGCGAGATCCGTCCGCTTGTCAAACAGGCCGAACACGAGCTTCCCAAAGGCAGCTACATCATGTTGCGCGGCCAGGCCGAGACAATGCGCGGCAGTTTCCTCGGATTGGGTATCGGATTCGTCATGGCCATCGCCCTGATCTATCTGTTGCTGGTCGTCAACTTCCAAAGCTGGCTTGACCCGTTCATCATCATTAGCGCGCTGCCCGGCGCGGCGGCGGGTGTCATCTGGGGGTTGCACCTGACGTTGACGACGATCAGCGTTCCCGCGTTGATGGGGGCCATCATGAGCCTCGGTGTCGCCACGGCCAATTCCGTTCTCGTTGTCACCTTTGCCCGACACAATCTCCGCAAGGGCATGACCGCCCTCGAAGCTGCCTGGGAGTCCGGCGTCGGGCGGTTGCGGCCCGTGCTCATGACGGCGCTGGCGATGATCCTCGGCATGTTACCGATGTCGCTCGGCCTCGGCGAAGGCGGCGAACAAAACGCTCCGCTGGGGCGGGCTGTCATCGGTGGTCTGGTAATCGCAACGGTGGCCACGCTGTTTTTTGTGCCGGTGGTGTTCAGTCTGTTTCACCGTCGTCCCCCGACGCCATCGCCCGCGGAGCTTGACCCGGCTCTGAAGGAGACGTAATGGAAATGACCATGAAAGAGTCTTCCGCCAGGTTGCGCAATGCCGGCCTGATTGTGCTGGTGCTCATCCTTGTCGGTGCCGCCGCCGGCATTGTGCCGCGCCGCCACCAACAGGCCGCTGTTCGCGCCGAGACGCTTGAACTGGCGTTGCCCACCGTCGCGGTTGTCGTGCCATCGCCCGGCAAAGCCGCTTCCAGTCTGGCGTTGCCCGCCGAGATCAGACCGTGGCTCGACGCGCCGATTTATGCCCGCGCCAGCGGTTACCTGAAACGGCGGTGGGTGGACATCGGTACGACGGTTACGAACGGACAGTTGTTGGCCGAGATTGACGCGCCCGAATTGGAGCGGGACCTCGAACGGGCGCGAGCCGAGCTGGCGCAGGCGGAGGCCGCGCTCGCGCTGGCCAAAACCACGGCCGAACGCTGGAACGAACTGCTCCGCAGCAAGCACGTCAGCGCGCAGGAAGCCGCCGAGAAACAGGCCGACTACCAACTGAAAGCCGCCAGCGTGGAGGCCGTCAAAGCCACCGTCCGTCGGCTGGCCGATCTGCTCGCGTTCACGCATGTGACGGCGCCCTTTGACGGCGTCATCACCGCCCGCAACACTGACGTTGGCGAACTGATTGCCGCTGGCGGTGAGAAAGAACTGTTTCGTCTTGCCCAAACCCGACAACTCCGCGTCTATGTCCGCGTCCCGCAAAGTCTCGCCCGCGCGGTCGTGCCCGGTCAGACCGCTCAAATGACAATCCCTGAAATGCCCGGACGAGTTTTTCCCGCCACCGTTGTGCGGACATCGGGCGCCATGTCTGCCGACTCGCGGACTCTGTTGACCGAACTGGAGGTGGACAATGAGAAGGGCGAGATTCTCGCCGGCAGTTTCGCGCAGGTGAGCTTTGACGGGGCAAAACTCGAAGTTCCCCTGACATTGCCCGCCAACACGTTGCTGTTTCGCGCCGACGGCCCGCAGGTGGGCGTCGTCCTGGCAGGGGGCAAGGTCGCGTTGCGTTCCGTCAGGCTCGGACGCGACTTTGGGTCTGTGGTCGAGATTCTGGCGGGAGTCACTCCCGCCGACCGTGTCATTCTCAATCCGCCCGATTCACTGATTGACGGCGCCATGGTGCGGGTGGCCGAAGCCGCCATGGCGGAATAAGATTTCCCGCGAAACCTTTTTTCTGAACCAGTGTTGAAAAAGCGTTGTTACAATGTAAGTGTACACTAACGAAATGAAAACGCGGCAGTGCAAGCTGCCCGGTTAACAAAAGGAGATGACAAAATGAAAAAGTATTACTTGCTGGGCGCGCTCGCCGCCACCGTGGTCGCGGCGGAGGTTCTTCACGCCCAACCCATGGGGTTGGCTGACGTCAAGGCACTGGCCAAAGCCGGTGTCAGCGACGAGGTTATCATCAGCCAGTTGCGCAATGCGCAAGTCGTGTATCATCTGAGCACCGCGGAAATTATTGACCTGAAAGAGTCGGGCGTCAGCAATCGGGTGATTGATTTCATGATCAACACCGCCACCGCCGCTCCCCAGACCATCAATGCGCCGCCACCGGCGACAGTGGTCACGGAGGCGCCGCCGCCACCGCCGCCTGCGCCGCGTGTGGAGGAGGTTCTCCCGTGTCCGGGACCGGGATACGTGTGGATTGCCGGTTGCTGGGAATGGCATCGCGGGCAATGGATCTGGATTCGAGGTCGCTGGGTGGTGCCGCCGCGTCCGCGCGCGGTTTGGGTGGTGGGACATTGGGAGCATCGGGGGTATGATCGCGTGTGGGTGGGGGGACACTGGCGATAGTTTCCCTCGCGCACCGAACCGATGTGAACAGAAGGAGGACAAACATGAAAACGTTTCAAACGGTTGTGGTGATGCTTGTGGTGACATTGTTGTTGACGGGGTGCGAGACCCCTTCCGGCCAACCTGATCGCACGGCTTCAGGCGCGCTGCTGGGCGGGATGTTGGGCGCCGGCACCGGGGCGTTGATCGGTAATTACTCCGGCCATCGCACGGCGGCCGGAGCCGCCATTGGCGGGGCGCTCGGCGCGTTGACCGGCGGCATCATCGGTCATGCGCTGGACCAACAGCAACGCGAGACACTATCGCGCCAAAGCCCGGCTACCCTACAGCGCGTGGAACAGGGCCAGCCGCTTGGCCTGGCCGACATCAAGGCATTGGCCAAAGCCGGCGTCAGCGACGAGGTCATCATCAGCCAGATTCGCGCCTCGCGAACGGTCTATCACCTGACCACGGCGGAAATTATTGAGCTGAAAGACGCCGGCGTCAGCCAGAAGGTGATTGATTTCATGATCAACACGCCCAGCGGCATCAATGCGTTGCCGCCGTCCTCGACGCCGACGGCCACGGTGCCGCCGCCGCCATCCACAGTGGTGGCCGATCCGGTGGTGGCGGCGCCTGGTCCTGATTATGTGTGGGTGCCCGGCTGTTGGTCATGGGACGGTTTTCGGTGGGTATGGGTACCCGGTCATTGGGCGCTCCCACCATATCCTGGCGCGGTTTGGATCAGCGGTTACTGGCGCAGCGGTGTTTGGTATCACGGCCATTGGAGACACGCTCCGCCTCATCGTCGCTGGTGACAGATGTTGTTGTGTGGGGCGAGCGGTTTTTAGGGCAACGAAAAAGGGCGCGCGGTTGCGCGCCCTTTTTGGAGGAAGGCAAACGGATCGTTATGCCACGGCAGCGGCGACGAGGTCGCCGACTTGAGTGGTGCCGTAACCCATCTTGCCGGCGGCGAGAGACTTGAGTTTTTCGCGCACCGTTTTGATGACCGCTTGTTCGATGGCGTTGGCCATGGCGCTTTCGCCGAGGAAATCCATCATCATCCCGCCGGCACAGACGGCGGCGAGGGGGTTGATGACGTTCTGGCCGGTGTATTTCGGGGCGCTGCCGCCAATCGGCTCGAACATGGAAGTGCCTTGTGGATTGATGTTACCGCCGGCGGCGATACCCATGCCGCCCTGAATCATGGCGCCGAGGTCGGTGATGATGTCGCCGAACATGTTGTCGGTGACAATCACGTCGAACCATTCGGGATTTTTCACAAACCACATGGTCGTGGCGTCCACGTGGGCATAGTCGCGTTTGATGTCGGGGTAATCCTTTTGGCCGATTTCGTGGAAGGCGCGTTCCCAGAGGTCGAAGGCGTAGGTGAGGACGTTGGTTTTGCCGCAGAGGGTGAGCGTTTTGCGTTTGTTGCGTTTGCGGGTGAACTCAAAGGCGTAGCGCAGACAGCGTTCGACGCCGCGGCGGGTGTTGATGCTTTCCTGGACGGCGACCTCGTTGGGCGTGCCCTTGAACACAAATCCGCCGGCGCCGGTGTAGAGCCCCTCGTTGTTTTCACGGACGACGACGAAGTCAATGTGTTCGGGTTTCTTGTCCTTGAGCGGACAGAACCGTTCGTCGTAGAGCTTGACGGGGCGGAGGTTGATGTATTGCTCCAGCTCGAAGCGGGTTCGCAACAGGATACCCTTTTCGAGGATGCCCGGTTTCACGTCGGGGTGGCCGATGGCACCGAGCAGGATCGCGGGGAACTGGCGAAGTTCGGCGATAGCGTTGTCGGGGAGGACTTCGCCGGTGCGCAGATAACGGTCACCGCCGAAATCAAAATGGGTGTAGTTCAGTTTGACGCCGAATTTTGGGGCGGCCGCGTCGAGCACTTTGATGGCTTCACGGACCACTTCCGGGCCGGTGCCGTCGCCGCCGATGACTGCAATGTTGTAGGATTTCATGGGGCGCAGATAATCCCAATAGACGTGCCGTTTTTCAACAGAATTTTACCAGTCGCGGGTGAGGGGCAACATTCGCGTTGACGTTGGGATTGGGTATATGCGATGGGTTCTTATCAACCCCGATGTAATCGAGGGGGTCTTCGAGACGAGGCGACGCACACGGGGACGGAGGTAGTCCGATGAAAACGATGATGTGCGTGAGTTTGATCGCAATAACGATCGCAGGTATTTTCGAGGCGCGGTCGGAAACCGGCCCGGCAAAGCCGTTGAAAGTGTTCATCCTTGCCGGACAGTCAAACATGGAAGGCCACGCGAAGGTTGAGACCTTCGATTACATTGGCGACGACCCGGCCACCGCGCCGTTGCTGAAGCAAATGCGCGGTGCCGACGGCAAACCGCGTGTCTGCGATCATGTGTGGATTTCGTATTTAACCGGCTCCGGTGACAACAACGGCGAGGCGATTGGCAAACTCACTGCCGGATTTGGCGCACGGCGCAATCCCACGGAGGACGGCGGTAAAATCGGCCCGGAATTCACCTTTGGTCTCACGATGGACGCGGCACTCAAGGAGCCGGTGTTGCTCATCAAGACCGCGTGGGGCGGTAAATCGCTTTACTACGATTTCCGTCCGCCGAGCGCCGGTGTGTATCCGCGAACGCCCGACGACATCGCGAAGAATCGTTATCCCGAATCCGGTTCCGGCCGGTACTACCGGCTTATGATCGAGCATGTGAAGAAAGTACTCGCCGATCCGAAGCGGGTTTGCCCGGCCTACGATGCGGCGGTCGGTTATGAGATTGCCGGCTTTGTGTGGTTGCAGGGGTGGAATGACATGGTGAACCGAGACGTGTATCCCGTGTTGCCAAAGGACAGCAAAGAGAACCGCTTTGGCAAGTACAGCGAGTGGCTCGCCGACTTCATCCGAGATGTCCGGAAAGATCTCGGTGCGCCGAAGATGCCATTTATCATTGGTGTGATGGGGGTGGGCGGCAAGAATGTAAAAGCGGATGCCGTCGCCTTCCGCGAGGCGATGACCGCGCCGTCGTTGCTGCCGGAGTTCAGAGACAATGTCGTTGCCGTGCCGACCGCGCCGTTCTGGTCCGAGGAACTCGGAGCCATTGCTGACAAATACGAGAAAGTCAGGGGCATGGCTTTTGCATTGAAGAACAAAAACAAGAATGGCCCGAACAAAGACGGCACAATGACCGATCAGCAGCAGCGGGAGTATCTGAAGAAGTTCGAGGCCGAACTCATCACTCCCGCCGAGGCCGCGACGTGGAAACGTGGGGCCTCCAACGCCGGCTACCACTACCTCGGTTGCGCGAAGACGTTCGCCCTCATGGGCAAGGCCTTTGCCGAAGCCAACCTCAAACTGCTGGAGTCCCAGCGTCGCTGACAGTTCAGCACAATGGCGCATTCATGAGAACCAGACTCCCACTCCTCACCGCCCTTCTGCTATACCCGCTGGCCGCACTCCACGCTGCGGATGCGTCCATACCGACGGTGAAGCCCAACATCATCCTCATCATGGCGGATGATCTGGGCTATGCGGCATTGGGCTGTTACGGACAGAAACTCATTCTCACGCCCGAAATTGACAAAATGGCCGCGGAAGGAATGCGTTTCACGGACTTCTATGCGGGCAATACCGTCTGCGTGCCCTCACGAGTCAGCATGTTGATGGGAATGCATCCCGGTCATGCGCCGATCCGCGATAACTGCTTGCCTCATCTGCCGGATTTTTCAGGGTATATGACGGAGTATCCTGCCGAGTTGTGGCCCCCGAAACTTCCGACTCTTGGCCAAGTCATGAAGAAGGCTGGATACAAGACCGCTCAGTTCGGAAAACTGGAAGCCGGCATCCCGCTTCCGAAGGGAAAGATGACCGAGTATGGATGGGATTATTGGTTCGGATTCAAAGGCACCGGTGACGCCTTTCAGTATTATCCGCTCGAATTATGGAAGAACGATGAGAAGATAGTTTTCCCTGAGAATCGGGCTGAGAACGTTCGCCGGCCGGGGATTGTCGGGAATCGGGGAGTCTATTCGCAGGATCTGTTCGTGGAGGAAATTCTGAAGTTCATCAGGAGCAACAAGGACACTCCCTTTTTCGTTTATTTCCCGACTCAGATTCCACACGGCCGTTCCCCCAAGGATGGAGACGAAATTCAGGTGCCCGATATCGGACCTTACGCGGACCGGAAATGGACTCATCTGGAGAAGCTCTATGCGGCAGCGATCACGCGTCTTGATTCCCATGTCGGTCGCATCATTCAAGAACTGAAAGAGCAGGGGATTGACGGAAAGACGATCATTTTGTTTACCAGCGATAACGGGGACGAAAACAGCTATTACAAATATACGAAACGGTTCGGGGCAACTGGTCCTTTGAAAGGCAAGAAACGCTTTCTCTATGAGGGCGGCATCCGTGTGCCCATGATCGCCCGCTGGCCCGGCCACATCCAACCCGCCCAAATCAGCCGCCTTCCTGCCGCAGGGTGGGATTTCATGGCCACGTTGGCGGAATTGGCTGGGGTTGCGCAGCCTGCGCACACCGATGGGATTTCGTTAGTCCCCACGTTGCTCGGACACCCGGAGCGGCAGGAAGCACGCGAGTATTTGTATTGGGAACATCACATGGGAAAACAACAGGCGGTTCGCATGGGTTCGTGGAAAGGCATTCGGTTTGGGGGAACAAAAGAGCCGATCGAACTCTATAACCTCGACGCGGATATCGGCGAGACCCGTAACGTTGCGGCGGACCATCCGGATATCGTAAAGAAGATCTCGGCCATCACGGAGCAGGCTCGTGCGAATTCCGAGTTCAACAAATTCTGGCCGCTGCCAGAACATCGCCAGAATCAAATCAAGATGGACAAAGTGATCTTTGACCAGCTTGAACATGGAGTCCGGTAGTCCCATGAAAAAATATCTCTCCATCCTCACCCCTCTCATTGCCCTGCAGTTGGCCTTGTGTTTCCTCCTTTGCAACAGCTTCAGCGGACAAGCCGGAAATGTTCCGTCCGCGCCGAAGGAGAAACCCAGCATCATCTTTATTCTCGCTGATGATCTTGGTTATGGCGATGTGTCCTGCTACAACGCGCAATCAAAGGTGCCGACGCCGCGACGGACGCGCCGAGGCGGCTCTACAGCCTCGAAGCTGATCCCGGCGATACGACGAATTTTATTCTAAGCACCCGGCGATCGGGAAGGAACTGAAGTCGCTGCTGGAGAAAAGCAAGCCACTGCGGCACAGCGAGGCTGCCAATGGTGCTGATTGTGCTGGCTTTTACGTTTTCCGTTCAAAATGCGCCAAGACACATCCGGTCGCAACACCTACACTTGGAACGAACAGTATGCTCGTCAGTATCTTCAACGACGTGATTGGTCCCGTGATGCGGGGACCGTCGAGTTCACATTGCGCCGCCGCGCTGCGCATCGGGCGGCTGGCGCGCGACCTGATGGGCGGCGAGATCAGCGACGTGCTGGTCGAGTTCGACCGCAACGGTTCGCTGCCGACCACACACGAGACGCAAGGCTCGGATATGGGTCTGTGCGGTGGTTTGATGGGCTGGGAGGCAACGGATGAACGGCTGCCGGGTTCGCCGCAGGCGCTGCGAGCCGCTGGCGTGCGCATCCGCATCGAGACGGTGGACGCAGGCGACGCGCATCCGAATACCTACCGTCTCACGCTCCGCAATTCGCGCGAGCAACACTCGCTCATCGCCATTTCCACGGGCGGAGGGATGATGGAAGTCATCGCGGTGGATGGATTCAAAGTGTCCATGTTCGGCGATTATTTTGAAACGTTATTGTGGGTGGAAGGTCGGGGGCAAGCGGTGGTGGAGAAGTTGCGCGCCTTGACGAACGCTGACACAGTCCTTTTGCACGAATCCGGAGGCGGCCAGCTTGTGGAGGTGAAGACGGGAGCGTTTGTGGACGAGGATGTCATCGCCCGGTTGCGCGGAGTGGCAACCATTCGCGCCGTGAAGCGGCTCGCGCCGGTGCTGCCGGTGTTGTCGCGCAAGGACATGAGCGTGCCGTTCACGACCTGCGAGGAGATGTTGCGCCACGATGCTGGTCGCAACACACCGCTGTGGAAGCTGGCAGTGGAATACGAAATGGCCCGCAGCAATCTGACCGAGGCGGAGGTGCTCGCCAAGATGGTGGAGATCATCCGCATTCTGCGCCGAGCCATCGCACAGGGCATTGCGGGCACGCAGTATGATGACCGCGTGTTGGGGCACCAGAGCGGCAAGTTCAACGATTTGCTCAAGGCCGGTCGGCTGCTCAACGGCGGGGTGCTCAACCGCATTGTCCTTTACGTCACCGCGTTGATGGAGGTGAAGAGTTCGATGGGTGTCATTGTGGCCGCGCCGACCGCAGGCGCCTGTGCGGGGCTGCCGGGCGCGGTCATTGCGGTGGCCGAGGAGAGAGGATTGTCCGAGGAGGCGATGGCGAAGGCGTTGCTGGCCAGCGGGCTGATCGGCGTGTTCATCGCCACGCGCTGGACGTTCGCAGCGGAAGTCGGCGGCTGCCAAGCCGAGGGTGGCTCGGCTGCTTGCATGGCGGCGGCAGCGCTGGTGGACATGGCGGGCGGCACGCTCATGCAATCGGTAGCGGCAGCTTCGATGGCGCTCCAGAACATGCTGGGATTGAGTTGCGATCCCATTGCCAACCGTGTCGAAGCCCCGTGTCTGGGGAAGAACGTGATGGCGGCAAGTAACGCGCTCTCATGTGCAAATATGGCGCTGGCTGACTTCGACCCGTTGATCCCGCTGGACGAGGTGATTGAAACGGCTGGGCGTGTCGGCGATCAGTTGCCGCGCGAGTTGCGCTGTACCGGGCTGGGCGGGCTTTCGATCACGCCGACATCGAAGTTGATTGAACAAAAACTGGTTGCGCGTAAAAGCCGCAGCGGTTGTCATCGGCCATCGCCATGCAATTGAGCTTGTCACCTTCTGCTGGTTTAGCTCGTCATCCCAGCGGGATTTATACGCTGTTCTTCACGGAGATGTGGGAGCGGTGCAGTTACTATGGAATGCGGGCGTTGCTCATTCTGTTCATGACGGCGACGGTGCAGCAGGGTGGCCTAGGTTTCTCCGATAAAATGGCCGGTGCCATCTACGGTCTCTACACGGCGGCGGTCTATATGTTTTCGCTGCCGGGTGGTTGGGTGGCGGATCGCCTGTTGGGCGCGCGGCGGGTCGTGTGGTGTGGGGGCGCGGTGATCGCGTTGGGTCATTTCACACTCGCCGTTCCGTGGCACGAGACGTTCTTTCTCGGTCTGTTGCTGATTACCGTGGGCACCGGTCTGCTCAAGCCCAACATTAGCGCCCTCGTTGGCAAACTTTATCCCGAAGGCGGCGGACGCCGGGACGCTGGCTTCACGATCTTTTACATGGGCGTGAATCTTGGCGCGTTCATCGGACCGTTGGTGTGCGGCTGGCTGGGGGAAAAGGTCAACTGGCATCTCGGGTTTGCCGCGGCAGGTGTGGGCATGGTTAGCGGGCTGATTCAATTCGGCCTGATGGAGAAACGTCTCGGCGATGCGGGCCTGAGGACGGAAGTAAGCCGTGTGGTCGCGCGCGATTGGCATTTGTTATGGGGAACGCTGGCCGCGCTTGTATTTGCAGTCGGGTTGATTTGGGCGGGCGGGATCAAGATCAACCCGATCGAGATTGCACAGGCTGCGAAGTGGATCCTCTTGGGCTTGGCGGTGATTTTCTTCGCTCGTTTGTTTCTGTCCCGCCAACTGGCTGTCGTGGAGAAGAAACGCTTGGGTGTGATAGCCGTCCTGTTTATCGCTGCCACGATGTTCTTTGCGGGGTTCGAGCAGATGGGGTCTTCCTTTAACCTGTTCGCCGAGCGGTACACGGCTCGGATGATCGGAAGTTGGGAGGCGCCGGCGGGTTGGTTTCAAATGGCCAATCCGCTCTTGATCATCCTGCTTGCGCCAGTGGCGGCCTGTTTGTGGATGCGGCTGGCGCGCCGGGGCAAAGACTTGTCTCTCGGGATGAAATTCGCCGTGGGTCTGATGCTTTTGGCTGCGGGCTTCATCGTCATGATGGTGGCTTCGCAACGCGCCGCCCACGGTCGCGTCTGGCCCACTTGGCTGTTGGCCACGTTTTTCCTCCACACTGTAGCCGAGCTATGTGTCAGCCCCGTGGGACTCAGTTCCATCACCAAGCTCGCCCCGCCTCGTCTCGTGGGGCAAATGCTCGGCGTCTGGTTTCTGGCGACGTCGCTCGGCAATCTCATCGCTGGCTTGATCGCCGGAGAAAGTGGCGGCGAACTGGCGCAGATGTGCGGCGGTTTCCAGCAGGTGGCCTTGATTGCGGCCATCGTTGGAGGGGTAGTGATGTGTCTCGTCAGACCGATGCGCCGCTGGATGGCGGGTGTTCAATGATTGTTTACGAAAGGAATTCTATGAACCTCAAACTCGAAGCTGCATCCATCCAAAACGCTGTTCGGAAACTCCAGTTTCGCACAAAGGCGTTCATTGACGGCAAGTTCGTCGCCGCCCAGAGCGAAAAGACCTTCACCACGGAGAATCCCGCCACCGGCAAGCCGCTGGCAGAGATTGCCGCCTGCGACGCGCCGGACGTGGATCGCGCAGTGAAGGCTGCGCGCAAGGCGTTCGACAGCGGCGTGTGGTCGCGCATGAAACCGGGCGAGCGCAAACGAGTGCTCTTGAAGTGGGCGGACCTGTTGGAGGCCAACGCCTTTGAACTGGCGCTGCTCGACACGCTCGAAGCCGGCAAGCCCATCGGCGATTGCGCGACCATGGACATTCCCGATACCATCCATTGCATTCGCTGGCACGCTGAGGCGGCTGACAAGCTGTACGACCATGTCTCGCCGACCGGCCCGGAGAATCTCGCGCTGATCTTGCGCGAGCCGGTCGGCGTCGTCGGTTGTGTGATTCCGTGGAATTTCCCGGCGCAGATGGCAGCGTGGAAACTCGGCCCGGCCCTCGCGACCGGCAACAGCGTCGTGCTCAAGCCCGCGGAGTTGACATCGCTCAGCGCCATCCGCATGGCAGAACTTGCCGCCGAGGCTGGCGTCCCGGCCGGCGTGTTGAACGTCGTGCCGGGGCTGGGCGAAACTGCCGGTCAGGCCATCGGGCGTCACATGGACGTGGACATGGTGGCGTTCACCGGTTCGACTGAGGTGGGCCGCTACTTTCTGAAATACGCCGCCGAGTCCAACCTCAAGCGCATCATCCTCGAGTGCGGCGGCAAAAGCCCGCAGATCGTCTTCGAGGACGCGCCGGACCTCGATAACGTCGCGAACAATGCCGTCGGCGCGGCGTTTTGGAACATGGGTGAGAATTGCAGTTGCGGCTCCCGGCTCATCGTCCACAGGAAGATCAAAGACGAACTGCTTGCGCGATTGGTGAAGCTCGCGAAGACGTGGAAAGTTGGCGACCCGCTCGACCCGGAAAACCGACTCGGCGCGATGATCGAGAAACCGCATCTGGAAAAAGTCCTCGGCTACATCGCCACGGGCAAAGCGGAAGGCGCGAAGTTGATCATGGGCGGCAAACGCATCCTCGAAAAGACCGGCGGGTACTTCGTCGAGGTGACGATCTTCGATGAGGTTTCCAACAAGATGAAAATCGCACGCGAGGAGATCTTCGGCCCGGTGCTGTCGGTGATTCCCTTCACAACCGAGGAGGAAGCCATCGCGCTGGCCAACGACACGAACTACGGCTTGGCCGCGTCGCTCTACACGCAAGACTTGAACCGTGCGCATCGCGCGACCCGCGCCATCCGCGCCGGCACCGTCTCGGTGAACTGCTTCTCCGAAGGCGACATCACGACGCCGTTCGGTGGGTTCAAAACATCCGGCTTCTTTGGCCGGGACAAATCCATCTGGGCGCACCAGCAATACACCGAGTTGAAAACCATCTGGATGCAGTTGGCCTGAGATATGAAAACAACATTCCATGGTATTCACGTCGCGCTCGTGACGCCGATGAAGGCGAACGAGGAAATTAATTATGCCAAGCTCAGCGAGTTCACTGACCACTTGATCCGTAAAGGCGTCCATGGTCTGATCCCGCTGGGCAGCACCGGCGAGTATTACGCGCTGTCGGCCGCCGAACGCGAAAACGTCCTTCGCGCGGTGCTGGAGGCGGCCAGCGGTCGCGTGCCGGTCGTCGCGGGCACCAACGCCGGCGCCACGCGCGATGTCATTGCCTTCTCGCGCCAGGCCGAGCGGCTCGGCTGCGCGGGCGTGATGCTCGCTGCACCCTACTACTCGCTGCCGCGGCCGGAGGAACTTTACGCGCACTTCCGCGCCGTCAACAACGCCATCGGCGTGCCAATCATGCTCTACAACTATCCCGGCCGCACCGGCGTGGACATGACACCGGAGTTCATCGCGCGTCTGGCGGAACTGAAGAACCTCCGCTACGTCAAGGAGAGCACCGGCGAGATGCCGCGCATCACCGAACTGTTGCGCCGCTGCGGCGACCGCCTCGGCGTCTTCTGTGGCTGCGACACCATCGCGCTGGAAAGCCTCATGGTCGGCGCCATCGGCTGGGTTGGCGGCGTCGCCAACGTCCTGCCAGCTTGCCACGCGAGACTCTACGAACTGGTCGTCGAAAAGAAGGATTACCCCGCCGCGCGCAAGCTCTTCTTCGAGATGCTGCCCACGCTCGAACTGATGGAAGGCGGCGGCAAATACACGCAATGGGTCAAGGCCGCCTGCGGCCTCATGGGGCATCCCGTTGGCCCGCCCCGCGCCCCATTGTGCGCCGCCACCTCCGCCGAGTTGCGGCAACTGAAAGCTGCGCTCGCCCAGACGCGCGAACGGCGGATGTAGGAACGAATTCATGGATCTGAAGTCCATTCAAGCTGAACTGCAACGAGCCGGTCTCGATGGATGGTTGTTCTTCGACCATCACGAGCGCGACTCGCTTGCCTATCGCGTGCTCGGTCTGAAATCATCCGGTCACGTCAGCCGCCGCTGGTATTACTTCATCCCGGCGCAGGGTGAGCCGGTCGGTCTTGTGCATCGAGTGGAGCCGCACGTGCTAGACGTCCTGCCCGGCACGAAAATCTTTTACGCCCGCTGGCAGGAGCAGCAGAGCGGGCTGCGGCAGCTTCTGCAAAGCGCGAAAAAAGTGGCCATGCAATACTCGCCCCGCTGTGCGGTTCCTTACGTGGCGAACGTGGATGCCGGCACCATCGAATTGATTCGCAGTCTCGGTGTGGAGGTTGTCAGTTCGGCCGAGCTGGTCCAGATCTTCGAGGCGAAATGGGCGCCCGCACAGTTGGAGATGCACCTGGAAGCGGGACGGCGCGTTGATCAGATCCGGCACGAAACCTTCGAGCATATCCGGCAAGCCACCCGCGCCGACCAGCCCTTGGATGAATACAGCACACAGCGGTTCATCATGCGGCGGTTCAAGGAGCGCGGCTTGGTCACGAACTCCCCGCCCATCGTCGGCGTCAACGCGAACGCCGCGGACCCGCACTATGCGCCACCGCAAACCGGCAGCGCCCCGATTCGACGCGGAGACTTGGTGCTGCTAGACCTGTGGGCGAAACTCAATGAACCAGAAGCGGTGTATTACGACATCACTTGGATGGCGTTTTGCGATGACGAAGTGCCTGCCCAGATGCGCGAGGCGTTCGCGGTGGTCGTCGGCGCACGCGACGCCGGCATAAACTTGGTCCGGGAAGCAGCGTCCACCGTCCGAACTCTGCGCGGTTTCGAGGTGGACGATGCGGTGCGCGGCTACATCGAGTCGCGCGGGATGGGGCAGTTCATCCGGCACCGGACCGGCCATTCCATCGGGCGCGAAGTGCATGGTGCGGGCGTGAACATGGACAACTTCGAGACGCACGATGACCGGCCCATCATCCCGTGGACCTGCTTCTCCATTGAGCCGGCGCTTTATCTCCCGGACTTCGGCGTGAGGACAGAGGTCAATGTGTTCGTCGAGGAACGCGGCGCGCGAGTCACTGGCGAAATGCAAACGGAGTTCGTAACACTATGACCAGAATTCTGGTGATAAGTTTGGCGGTCTTGAGCGTGTTCGGTAAGCAACTCGTTGCTTCCGAGTTAGGAACCAACTCGCATACCGTTGCGGTCGCGGAATTGGCGCGGGGTCAGCCCTGTTGCGAAGTGAAACGCTCGGGTGAAGGCGCTGTGGTCGTAGAACCCGCAGGTCATGGCGATGTCGGCCACGGAGCGGTTACTCTCCAGCAGCAAGCGCGACGCGGCAGCGAGGCGCGTGTGCGTGATGAGTTGGCGGGGAGTGAGACCGAAAATGCGTTTGACCACGCGCGCGAATTTCGAGGGACTCAGTTTGGCACGGCAGGCGAGACCGGCGGGCGTTTGCGTTTCAGCCAAGTGGTTTTCCAGATGCTCCATCGCAGCGGCAAGCCCGGCGGGAATGTCGTGCGCGTCAAGTGGCGCACGAACGTCGCGTGAGAAGCCGATGATGCCGATGATTTTGCCGCGCTCATCGCGAATCGGGAGTTTTGTCGTGAGGCACCAGACCGGCCTATGGGGCGCATACGGATGCAACTCGAGATGATTGAGGAGCGCGCGGCCCGTGCGCAGGATGGTCGCGTCTTGCTCCGACGGGATGCGGCCGAGTTCACCCGGGCAGACATCGCAGGGTCGGCGGCCGAGCAGTTGCGATTTGTTCTGCAGGCCGTTGCGCAGAACGAGGGAGTGGTTGACGACGACGTAGCGTCCGTCGGCGTCTTTGATGAAAAAGGCCACGTCAGGCGCTTCGTCGAAAAGTTGTTCGAGCAGCGCCACATCCACGGACCGGATGTCCGTCTGGGTGAAAGGCCGTTGCACTGTGCGCGTTTTCACAAATCGGCGTCAGTATAAACCAAGACGACGGGGTTGGCGATACGCTATACTGCGCGGAAGAATTGGTATGTTTATGAACTACTGCAACCTACCTCCTAGCGGTCGTGGCGGAACTAGACGCTTCCTCTATGGTGCAATCGTTATCCTCTACGCGGCGCTGATGATTCCAGCCCATGCCGCTAACACAAAACCGAACATTGTCGTCATTCTGGCAGATGATCTCGGCTACGGCGACGTGTCGTGTTACAACGCGGAATCAAAGGTGCCGACGCCGCGCATCGACCGACTGGCGCGCGAAGGGATGCGGTTCACCGACGCGCATTCGCCCAGCACGGTTTGCACTCCCTCCCGGTACAGCCTCTTGACCGGGCAGATGCCGTTTCGCGCAGGGCGCGTGCCGTTGTTCACCGGCGCGGGCGGTCCCTGCCTGATTCGAGAGAATCAACTGACGCTGCCGCAGATGCTGCGCAACCATGGTTACACCACCGCGATGACCGGCAAATGGCACATCGGACTGACGTTCTTCGATGTCAAGGGCGCGCGAATTGCCGACCAAGGTTTGGAAGGCGTGAAGCGGATTGATTTTTCGCGCGCCATTCCGGATGCGCCCATTCATCGGGGCTTCGACCGATTCTTCGGAACGGCTTGCTGTTCCGGCACGGATCACCTGTATGCGTTCATTGATGGCGACCGCATTCCGGTGCCGCCCACCAAGCTGCTCGACAAGAGCAAGCTGCCCAAACACCCGTACGCAAACGATAATCGTCCGGGCATGATCGCGCCGGACTACGACATCGAGGAAGTGGATATGGTGTTCCTCCAGAAGAGCAAAGAATTTCTGGAAGACCATGTGAAGCGTCAGCCGGGCAAGCCATTCTTTCTCTACCACGCCACCTCCGCCGTGCACCTGCCGTCGTTTGCCGCTCGCCAGTTTCGGGGCAAGACGAAGGCGGGACCACATGGCGATTTCATCTACGAGTTCGATTGGATCGTCGGTGAGTTGCTGGACACACTGGAGAAACTCGGCGTCGCGGACAACACGCTGGTGATGCTGTCCAGCGACAACGGGCCGGAGGTGACATCGGTTGTCCACATGCGCAAGGACTACGGGCACGACGGCGCCCGCCCGTGGCGTGGGATGAAACGCGACGATTGGGAAGGCGGGCACCGGGTTCCGTTCATTGTCCGCTGGCCGGGCAAGGTAAAACCCGGCAGCACAAGCGCGCAGACCGTTTCGCTGACTGACGTGATGGCCACCTGCGCTGCGGTGTGCGGCGCAACGCTGCCCAGCGATGCCGCGACGGACAGTTGCAATCTGCTGCCGGTCTTGTTGAATGGTGATGGAACGAAGCCGGCGCGTGATTACACAGTGCAACAGGCCTTGAGCGTCCTTTCCATCCGGCAAGGCCCGTGGAAATATCTGGACCACCAAGGCTCCGGCGGAAACAACTACGACAGCCCCATGCTCAAGGCGTTCGCTCTTCCCGATACCGCGCCGGATGCGCCGGGCCAGCTCTACAACCTCGAAACCGATCCCGGCGAGAGGACGAATCTCTATTTCCAACATCCGGAAATCGTCAGAGAATTAAAACGCTTGCTCGATGCGAGCAAGACCACGGGACGCACCGCTTTTCGATCAACACAATAAGAGGTAGACTGCAATGAATGAAAATGTGAAAGTAAATCGGCGTCAGTTTCTGCAGGCGACGCTTGCGACGGCGGTCGCACCGGCCATTCTCTCCGCTGAATCACCGGCCAAGACGATCGGCGTTGGCTGCATCGGGCTGGGAACGCGCGGGGGCGATTTGATCAACGCGGTCGTAAACTGCGACGGCGTGAAGGTCACGGCGGTGTGCGATGTGTACGGGCCGCATCGGCAGAAGGGCATCGAGCGCAGTGGCAATCCCGACGTGAAAGCGTATGTGGATTACCGGGAATTGCTGGCTGACCGGAACGTGGACGCGGTGGTGATCGCGACGCCGGATCATTGGCATTGCCAGATGGTGCTCGATGCGGTGAAGGCCGGCAAAGATATTTACTGCGAGAAAGGGTTTGCGCGGACACTCGCGGAGGCGAAGTTGATGCGGAACGCGTTGAAGAAGAGCAAGGTTGTGTTCCAACTCGGCCATCAAGCGCGTCAGGCGACGTGCGCGGCGCAGGCCAAGGAGTTGATCGCGCAGGGCATTCTCGGCCCGATCACGTTGGTGCGAACGGGCCGGTTCAAGTCACTGGAGCCGGAGCACGCGAACTGGCGTTGGTATGGTTACTACGACCAATGGGAGCGACCCGACCCGGCTCAGGTGATCAAGAATCTGAACTGGGATCTGTGGCTCGGCCCGGCACCGAAGATTCCGTGGAACGAACGCCATTTCTGGCACTGGCGCTGTTATTACGCTTACGGCACCGGTTACGCAGGCGACCTGCTCTCGCACGAGATGGATTTCGTTCAGTATCTGCTCGGGCACGGCATTCCCGACAACTGCGTTTCGGCTGGCCAGATCGCCTTGCTCCGTGATGACCGCGAAGTGCCCGACACGTGGAGCGCGGTTTACCAATTCGAAAAACTCGGTCGCACAGTCACGTTCACCGGCAGCATGAACGCCACCGACAACCAGCCGGTAACCATCTGCGGGCGCGACGCAACGTTGCGGTTTGACGCCATCGCACACGATGTCACCACGTTTCAGATTATCCCGGCGGGCTACCGCGAAAACGCTGTCCTGCCCAAAGGCTACCAACGCGGCAAGACACCGCAGCAGCCCAATCACATGCAGGACTGGGTGAATTGCATCCGCACGCGCGGCACGCCGAAGTGTTCGACCGATGAAGCGTTCATCGAGACGGCCACGTTCCTGATGTCGCTAAAATCCCAGCAGGAGCAACGCATGGTGCGGTGGGACGCCGCGAAGGAAGAAATTGTCTGAGGGCAACGCCATGAAAGCAACATTTACCGCTGTTGTCGTCTTCGCGCTCATGAGTTGGGCAGACAGTAAACCAGCGGACATGTCGAAGCCGGTCAAGGTGTTCATCTTGATGGGTCAGTCCAACATGGTCGGTATGGGGAATATCACCGGCAACAAGGGCGAGACCTTGGAGAAGGCCGTCAAGGAGGAGAAGCTCTATCCGTACCTGCTCGATGCTTCCGGTAACTGGGCGGAGCGCAAGGACGTTCGGTATGTGCAGGTGATGGTGGGCCGGGGCGGCGGCATGAATGTCTTGCACAACGAGTGGCTGAAGGTTGGAAAAGGCAAGATGGGGATCGAATTTGGTCTGGGGCACGTGCTGGGCGAGTTCTTGGATGAACCTGTCATGCTCCTCAAGAGTTGCATCGGCAACCGTGCGCTCGGCTGGGACCTATTGCCGCCGGGTAGCGAGGGCTTCGAGTTCACGACCACGGACAAGAAGACGGGCAAGCAAGTGACGTGGGTTCACCCAGGCTACAAGGGCTCGCCCGAGCGTTGGGAAAAGGGAACCGAGCCGAAGCCGATCGCGTGGTATGCCGGCAAGCAGTACGACGACGACGTGGCCAATGCCAAGAAGGTCCTGTCCGAACTCGACAAGTATTATCCAGGAGCCAAGGGCTATGAAGTGGCCGGATTTCTCTGGTGGCAGGGTGAGCGGGATTGTGGGAGCGAAGCGCTTTCCAGCCGTTACGAGCAGAACCTCGTCGCTGTGATCAAGTCGCTGCGCAAGGATTTCAACGCCCCGAATGCGAAGTTCGTCATCGCAACGCTGGGCGAAGCGAAAAAAGGCTGCGGCGGCAACACCGAAACCGTGATGAACGCCCACTTGGCGGTTGACGGCAAGACCGGCAAGTACCCCGAGTTCAAGGGCAATGTGGTGACCGTGTACACCCACGACATGGCCCGTGGCGGCAGCGGGAATGGACATTACGGCGGCAATGCCAAGGTTTACATGGACGTCGGCGAAGCCATGGGCAAGGCCATGGTGGAACTGCTCAAGAGCAAGCAATAGGTAATCGGAAGAAAGAAATGAGTGGGGAGTGCATGATAAAAGCAATGTTTGTCAGCCTCATCTCGGTGATCGCCAGTCAGGTGGTAGTCAAGCCGCTGAAAGTCTTCATCCTCGCCGGGCAGTCGAACACCGAGGCCGCGGTGTGGAAACGCGGCGCCTCTAACGTCGGCTACCACTATCTTGGCTGCGCGAAAACGTTCGCCCTCAAGGGCAAAGCCTTCGCCGAGGCCAACTTCAAACTTCTGGAGTCTCAGCGCCACTGACAGCTCAACACAAAAGTGCATTTATGAAAACCATATTCCCTCTCTTCATCGCCCTGAAGTTGAGCGGCGCACCCAATCGTGTAACATGTCCACAATACGACAACGTGCCGTCTCAGCATAACCAGAGGAGAACAATCATGTCTCTAATTCTTAGAGTCGTCGCGGCGTTTGCCTTTGCGGTATCTGCCGCTTCAGGAATAATTGCCGCCGAATCGAAGGCCACTCAACCCGTCGCCGGCACGACGAACGGGGAGAAATGGTGGCGTGGGAAATACGAGGGAATCAATGCCAACATCAAGAAGATGGATGGCAAGATTGATGTCGCTCTCGTCGGTGACTCCATTACCGCGCGCTGGGGAGGAGAGTCCTGGACGAAACACTGGGGGGCGTACCGAGCCGTCAACATGGGCATTGGCGGTGACCAAACGCAAAACGTGCTCTGGCGTCTCCAAAACGGCCAGTTGGACGGCTACAAGGCGCGCCTGTTTATTCTCATGATCGGCACCAACAACTTGTGGGACAAAAATGCCGATCCGGCTGACGTGGCTGCCGGAATCAAGGCGATCATTGAACTGATCAAGACCAAACAACCGCAGGCCAAAATTCTCCTGATGGGTATCCTCCCCACTGGCGAGAAGCCCAACGCCGGCCGCGAAAAGAGGGCGGCCGTCAACAAACTGATTTCGAAGTTCGAGGGTGGCGCAGTCAGTTACCTCGATATTGGCGACAAATTTCTTCAACCCGACGGCACCATCAGCAAGGACGTTATGCACGACTACCTTCACCTGAGTCCCAAGGGTTATGATATTTGGGCAGAAGCCATCAAAGAAAAGGTGAAGGAACTGCTGGGCGAAGCCAGTGCCGCGCAGGCGCCATGAGCCGATCGCTTTTCTAAACCACATCATCATTGCAACCATGAAACATGCCCTCGCACTCCTCGCCGGCCTGTTGCTGGCGGTGCCGACCACGCTCCACGCTGTCGAAAAGAGCACGAGCGAGCACGCCTCTCAGCCACGGGCGTTCAATGTGGTTGATTACGGCGCGCGCGGCGACGATGCGCAGGACAACACCGCAGCGTTTTCAGCCTGCCTCAAGGCGATCATCGAAGCCGGAGGCGGACGCATGTATCTGCCAGACGGCGTTTATCGAGGACGGATCATCATTCCTCCGGTTTCCAAACCCACGTCAAGCTGGATCACGGTGGAAATCATTGGTGAAAGCGAGCCGACGCCGGTGTTCGGCACCATCGGCAATTTCCCGCTGCAAAACCGCGGCACCATCATCAAGAGTCTGGCCGCAGAAGGCGCCGCCGTCATTTCTGCCGCCAGCCCTCCCAAGGGCCAGGCTCTTTACGCCAATTTTTCCGCCGTCTATGTGGTCCTTCGTAACCTCGACGTGCGGACTTACAACAACCCGGCGATTAGCGGGATTGACCTCGCCAATGCCATGCAGGGCCGGTTGGAGAATGTCTTCATTAACACCGACGTTTACAATGTGCAGGCATCCAAACCGACCCATGGCACCAGTGGTCTGATCACTCCGGCATGCAATAACGCCGCCTTAACTATCCTGCGGAACGTCGTCGTGACCGGCTATGATACCGGCATTCTGGTCAACGAGCACACCGACGGGGACAACCTCAATCTGGCCTCGAACATCAACGGTTTGAAATTCGCCTTCGCCCATCATGCTTCGCGCTTTGGCCGGGTCGGCGCACAGCGTTGTACCCATGCAATCTCGGTGACGGGCGCGCACGGTTTTTCAATCCAGCAGTTGGACATCGAGCAGGCTGGACCGGGGCAAACCGATACCAACAATGCCTGGCAGGCCACCGTCAGCGACGTCAACGATCCCGACAATCTCGGCGTGGCCGACATCAACTACTGGGTTGTCATCGGCAACGTGGGCGCACGGGATGTGTTCACGAAAAATGGCGGCGCGCAAATCCGCGCCCGCCGGATCGGCTCCGCTCTGGTTGGAGACGAAAAAACGGACAACCGGAAACTGGCACCATAAACCGTCTCATCCAACTCGCTTTGCCGCTTCTGTGCGGATCCCTCGCTCTTCTCCATGCGGAGGAGAGCAAGCAGATATCCGTCGAGCAACTCGTCGCCCAAACCCACGCTGCCTCGCTCAAGTTGCGCGAAGCGGCGCTGCGCAAGACCATCGCCAAGGACACCTGTTTCCCCGCCGGCGTCTGGGGCGACAACCTCTGGTGTCTCGCGGCGCTTTACCTGAACGAGAAGACGGACCTGGCCAATGCGCGCCTGCTCAAGCAAGCAAAGGAATACATCGCGAGGAAACCCGCGAGCGCGCATCTTACTTCGCCGGAGGATCCCGGAGATTTGCCTTGGTCGTTTTTTTCCGTCACCGACTATGTGCGGACTCTTTGCCTTTTCCACGCGAAAAGCCCGCATTTCCCCGGACGGTTGAAGCCGGAAACCGAGGCCGCTATGAAGGAGGCTCTGTGGCTGTGGGTCAGTGACGAAAGCCGGCTGGCGGATGTCGGTACGAACGACCTGTTTCTGTTGCTCGGCACGGAGAACCACGATCTGAACCGGCGGCCGGCTTACTATCTCGTCACCGCCTTGTTGCGGGACGATCCGGCTTACCGCGATCGCAAGCTGGCCGACGGGCACACCACCGCTGAGCACGCCGCCGCTTACACCGCCTTCTATCGCGAATGGCCGCGCCGCCGCGCTCAAACCGGGCTGTGGGTCGAGGTCGGTTCGAACACGTATCAAAAGTATTCCTGGCCCAGCTTGTTCAACCTGCACGAACTAGCCCCGGACCCGGTCGTGCGCCATCGCTTCGGGTTGCTGCTCGACCTTGCGTTCATCGAGGAAGCGCAGATTTCTGTGAAGGGTCAGCGTGGCGGCGGAATCAGCCGCGGCGACTACGGGCCGAATTCATTCGCCGGCTACAAAAACCTCCTCTTCGCCGTGCCGGGAAAGCCTGCGGGTAGTTCCCATTCGCGCGTCATCGAAACCAGCCGTTACCAGCTTCCGCCCGAGGCCATCCTGCTCGCGAAGCGCACGTTCCCGGCTGCGGAAGCTTTTGAGATCCGTAACCGCGTCCTCGGCAAACTCGCCACCGATAAATCTGCAGAAGAGCACGGCCAGCGTATTGATCCCGACTCCGCGCTGGTGAACTACGCCTACCGCACACCGCACTACCTGCTCGGTTGCACGCTACTGAATCCGACGCTCGAGTATTCCGGAATTTCCAACCAGAAACGCGCCTGTGGAATGCTCTTTGACGATCCTGCCAGTGATGAGATTTGTTCCGTCCACTCCATCATCGAACACGGCCCCGGCGGACGTCCACAGCGTTCCTTCTGGAGCATCCAGAACAAGAACGTGCTCATCCTCCAGCGCATTCCGCCCGGCGACAAATCGCATCCTGGTTCCTACAATACCCGCGCCGTCGGCATCGGTTTTGACGGAAAAGCCCTTCAAAAGGTGGAGCGCGAGGGATGGATTTTCGCCAGCAACGGCAAGGCCTTCGTCGGCGTGAAGTTCCTCGATGGAGCGTATAAGTGGGACGCGAAGCAAACGATCGCCACGCCCGCGAACTTCAACAACGCCACCGACAAGTCGCGCATCCTCCTCCACGCCGGCGACATTGCGAGCCACGGATCATTCGACAAATTCAAAGCCGATGTGCTCGCCAGCCGGCTGAACGTCACCCCGGACAAGGTGGATTACGAGTTCGGCCCCGCCGCCAACCGCCTCGAAGTTACGCGCTACGATCCCAAAGCCTTCGATCGCTTCACCCTACCGCTCATCAACGGCCAGCCCGTGGACCTGCGTCCGCCGCAGACCTACCAAAGCCCGTATCTGAACGGCGATTTCAACAGGGACAAAGTCACCGTAACCGTCGGCCCCATGAAACGGGTTCTGAATTTCTCAGAGGAGAGCCAGTAATCATGAAGAGCAAATTGACATTTATTACCTTCACCGGGCTGTTGCTTTTTGTGCCGGCTGCGCGAAGACGTTCGCCCTCATGGGCCAAGCCTTCGCCGAGGCCAACCTCACAATGCTGGAATCCCAGCGCCCCTGACGGCTCAACACAAAGGTGCATTTATGAAAAACTACCTCACACTTCTCACCGCCCTTGCGCTCGTGCCGCTGGCCGCGCTGCATGCTGCTGAACGGGTGCCGAGCGGCCTCAGCACCTCAGCAACAACTCCCCAACAGGCGACGAAGGAGGCGCCGTGGGAAAACTCGCTCGGAATGAAGTTTGTTCCGGTGAAAGGCACCGACGTGTTGTTCTCGATTTGGGACACGCGCGTGCAGGACTTCGAGTCGTTCGTGAACGCCACTGGCTACGATGCGACGAAGGACATGTTCTCCGTGACCGGGGAAGGGTGGAAAAAACCAAGCGACAACTGGTTGAAACAACAAGGCGACACGTGGAAGTCGCCGGGCTTCACGCAAGGGCCGACTCATCCGGTCGTCGGCGTGAGCTGGGAGGACGCGAAGGCGTTCTGCAAGTGGCTGACCGGGAAAGAACGCGCGGCAGGACGGTTGACTGCGGGACAGGAATACCGGTTGCCGACGGATGCGGAGTGGAGCGTGGCGGTGGGACTCGGTCCGGAAACCGGCAGCACACCGAAGGACAAGAACGGTAAGATCAAAGATGTGTATCCGTGGGGCACGCAATATCCGCCGCCGCGCGGGGCGGGAAATTTTTTCGGTGAAGAGGCGAAGCAAAGCTGGCCGTCGGGTTGGACGGTGATCAAGGGTTACAACGATGGTTATGTGCGGACATCGCCGGTGGGAAGCTTCGCGGCGAATGCATTGGGCTTATTCAACATGGGTGGCAATGTCTGGCAGTGGTGTGAGGACTTGTACCAACCAGACAATGAGCGGCGGGTGTTGCGGGGTTCGTCGTGGATCTGCCATGCTCCCCCCAACCTGTTCTCGTCGTTTCGCTTCTGCGATGTTCCCGTTGGTCGCAGTGACCTCTGGGGGGGCCGGTGTGTGTTGGTTGTTGGGTCGTCCTCGTCTCGGTGATCGCTAGCTGACACTTTAACCCCCTGCTGTCGCCGATGCGAAGCCCCTCCGAAAAGCAATTTCTATCATTTTTTGGAAAATCACGGCACACAAATTTCCGAGGCTGGGAACTGACAAACAGAATAGAACGAAAGGAAACAAACAGATGAAACGCACCCTCACAATCCTCACCGCCCTGCTGCTGGCTTTGTCACTGGTGCGGACGTTGAGCCCGGCTTGGGGTGCCAATCCGACGGGGCCGCAAAAAGACTTGCCTCTGCCGGGAGAGGTCTTTGAGGTCGAGGGCCGCACGGCGTTCGTCATTCTTCCAGCGGCCGAGAACCGTCACACCCATCGTCCCACCCCGTGGGTCTGGTATGCGCCGACGTTGCCCAAGCTGCCGGAAGCCCGTGAACGCTGGATGTTTGAACGCTTCCTGGCCGCCGGCATCGCGGTGGCCGGCGTGGATGTGGGCGAATCGTATGGCAGCCCTCGGGGTCGTGCCGGCTTTTCTGCGCTGTATCGTGAACTCACGGAACGGCGCGGGTTCAGTCGCAAACCGGTGCTGCTGGCGCGCAGTCGCGGGGGCTTGATGGCCTATAACTGGGCGGCCGAACATCCACAGTCGGTGGGGGGCATTGCCGGTATTTACCCGGTCTGCAATCTCCGCAGTTGGCCCGGCTTGGATAAAGCGTGCGGTGCTTACGGTCTGACCGCCGGACAACTGGAGGAGCAGTTAACCCAGCACAATCCCATTGATCGTCTTACACCGTTGGCGAAAACCGGCGTGCCCATTTTCCACATCCACGGCGATGCCGATAAGACGGTTCCGCTGGCGGACAATTCGGCCGAGTTGGCCCGCCGCTACCGCGAACTGGGCGGCTCGATGCGGCTGCGGATTCCGCCCGGCCAAGGTCACAACGTCTGGGACGGCTTCTTTCAATGCCAGGAACTCATCGAATTCGTCATCGTTCACGCCAGTCCGGCGGCGGAGCGCGAACCATCGGCGGCGCTCTTCCGCGATCCGCCTATCGAGGCGCGGCCTGGCGCGTTTTGGGACTGGCTGAATGGTAACGTTGATCTTGCCGAAATCACTCGCGAACTGGAAGAGATGAAAGCCAAGGGAATGTCCGGCGCCGAAATCTGGGATATCGGCATCATCCGTCCCAATCCCGAGGAACCGATTCCGGCAGGGCCTGCGTTTCTTGGTTCCGAATCGCTCAAGGCCATCAATCACGCCATTGATCAGGCCGACCGTCTTGGCCTGCACCTCGGCATCGTCGCCTCGAGCAGTTGGAACGACGGCGGTAGTTGGATTCAGCCCAAGGATGCCATGAAAGGTCTTTACCACAGCGAGACCACAGTCAACGGCCCGACCCGGTTTTCGCAGGTGCTGCCATTTCCATCCATTCGTGCGCCCAAAGGAACCAATGGCCTGCCGGTTTACTACAAGGAAGTCGCCGTGCTGGCTTTTCCGCAACCGACGAACAAGGTCATTCGCGACACCGCAGCCATCATCAACTTGAGCGAAAAAATGAACAGCGATGGGCTGCTCACGTGGGACGTTCCAGCGGGGGCTTGGGTGATCGCACGGTTCATCACTAGCAACACCGGACAGAAACTGATGGTGCCCAGCCCCAACTCAACCGGTTTGCTCATTGATCACCTCGACGCAAACGCAGCCCGGACTCATTTTCAATACATTCTTGATCAGATTCTGAAGACGCGACCAAGTCTGGACGCACTCCGCTACATGGAAGTGGATAGTGTCGAGGTGGACAACCAAACTGATTGGACCAGTTCCTTCGTCGAGGAATTCCGCCAACGACGTGGTTACGACCCCATCCCGTATCTTCCCGCGCTCAAGGGAAAAACGTTCGCTGACCCGCAAATTGCGCCGCGCTTTCTCCATGATTATCGCATGACCGTCAGCGATTTGTGGATTGACGGCCATTACCGCGCGGGCACCAAATTCCTGAATACGTACGGAATGCAGCTTGTCGCCGAGGCCGGCCACGGCGGTTACCCCCGAACGGATCCCCTGCGTTCCTTGGGCGCGGTGGGTATTCCCCGGGGCGAATTTTGGAACGGCTCCCGGTTTTGGGTGGAAAAGGAGGCCGCCAGCGCGGCTCACACCTATGGCCACCAAATCGTGGATGCTGAATCGTTCACCGGCTGGCGGAGTTGGCAGGATGGGCCGCTGGAATACAAGCGGCTCGCTGATACTGCGTTTTGCAACGGGCTGAACAGGATCACCTTCCACACCTTCGCGCACACCCCGCCTCAGTTCGGAGTTCCCGGTCCAAACTATCATGCCGGCGAGCACTTCAACCTCAACTCAACTTGGTGGAATCAGTCCGGCCCCATGTTGTCCTATTTCTCGCGCTGCTGTTATCTGCTCCAACAAGGTTTGCCAGTGGCAGACGCCTGTTTCTACTACGGCGACGACGCGCCCAATCTGGTTGCCACCCGCCGCATCGGCCCCGATTCCAAGCGGCTTGATGGCGCGACCTGTGCGCATTGTGGGCGACCGAACCCCGCCCCCGCCGACGCGCTGGGAACCGGCTACGATTACGACATCATCGACTCCGAGGTGATCCAAAACCGGATGGAGTTCAAGGACGGAAGCCTGATGTTGCCCCACGGCGTGAGCTACGCCGTCATCGTTCTGCCCGAACGCACCGACATCCCGCTGGCCGTGCTTCAGAAGCTGGAGAAGCTAGTTTCGGAAGGAGCGACATTGCTCGGCCCCAAACCCTCGCGCGACGTCACTCTTGCCGACTATCCCCGCTGTGACCAACAGGTCCAAGCCATTGCCGACCGGATGTGGGGAGCCGGCAAGGACGGGGAAGTTTCCGAGCGTTCGTATGGCAAAGGCCGCATCGTTTCGAACCGCAATCGCGTCCGCGACATTCTGCAACAACGAGGCATTGGTCCCGACTTCTCCTACACCAGTTCCGGCAAGCCGGCCGATCTCGACTACATCCACCGTCGCACTCTGGACGCTGACATCTATTTCGTCAGCAATACGCAGATGGAGGAAGCCGAGGCCGATTGCGTTTTCCGCGCGACGCGGCGCCCCGCGCAACTGTGGTTTCCCGACACCGGCGAAATCCAGTCCCTGCCGGATTGTGAGACCGTTGACGGAGGCTCGAAGCTGAAGTTGCGCCTGCCGCCGGCCGGTTCGGTGTTTGTTGTCTTTGGCGGAGCCGCCAAGCCCACCATCACAGCGGCAAAACAGCCAACCAACACGCTACCGGCTTTGGAGATCACAGGCCCATGGGAAGTGAAGTTCCCGCCCAATCTCGGCGCGCCACCTTCGCGCGTTTTTGAGAAGCTGGTTTCCTGGACCGCCATTCCAGACGATGGGATCAAATACTTCTCCGGCACCGCCACCTACCTGAAGGAGTTCGAAGCGCCCGCGTCCATGCTGACCGCCGGCAACCATCTCGAACTCGATCTTGGGCAACTCCGCAATGTCGCCGAGGCGACTTTGAACGGGCAGCCGTTGGGCATACGATGGAAGCCGCCCTTCCGTTACGACGTCACCGGTCTTGTCCGCCCCGGCAAGAACACGCTGGCGGTGAAGATCACGAACGTCTGGGCGAACCGCGTGGTCGGAGATGCGAAACTCCCACGGGACAAACGTATCACTCGGATCACACAGAAAGTGGGCGTGGGCGGCCCCTTGGAGTCTGGCTTGTTCGGGCCGGTCCAATTGCTCAGGTCAGCAAATCATTGAATCAACTCGTGAATCTTCACAGTCGTCAACAACAGCACAACCGGGAAACACAACCATGAACAAACTGGCATCCTTGCCTCTCACCCTCCTGCTGCTCGCGCCGCTGGCCCTGCTGCAAGCTGCCACCGATAAACCCAACATCATCTTCGTCCTCTTCGACGACAGGGGCTACGGCCAGCCAAAGTGCTACCGCGAGGGCACGGAGTTCAAGACGCCGAATCTCAATCGGCTCGCGCGGGAAGACATGCGCTTCACCGATGCGCACGCGGCGGCATCTACGCGGACATCAGAGGCGCGAAGCTGTTCAAAAGGAGTTTTGCAGAGGTCTCAATTTTGGAATTGGAAAGTCAATTAGGCCATCGGCGAGCACGGCAAACGACTATGAAAATGTGGACAAATCTGCGAAACTTCCAATGATTCGAAGCGTTTTAACAGTAAATTGCTGCTAGCAGAAGAAATAGCGACCCAAAGGGGTCAACATGACGAACAAACTCAAATTTATCATCCTTCTGGCTATCAGCGGCCTCATGGCTGCCATGCCGTTGCTTGCAAAGAACAAACACGACAAGAAAAACGATTCGCCCGCCGTCCAGAACGATGATTCCAAGGGAAAGGATGCTGCCGCGGATACGGAAGAGTGGGACGATGAAGCAGACGCTGAGATGGCCGATTTGCTCAAAGACGATCCGCCCAGCAAGCCAGGTCACGGGGAGCATAAATCCACGAAAGAAAAGGAACCCATCTTCACCTTGTCCGGGCCGCCGGACCCGACTTTTGAAGAACTTCTGAAAACTCACCGGGCGATCGGTAAGAACGGACAGCCTGAGCTTCTATCGTCGAAGCCCATTCTGGGCAGCACAGTTCATGTCAACCACAAGTTTCTGGAGCAGGGCATGGGACAGGTCGCTGACCCGACGAAGATAAAGAAGCTGAACATTATGTTTGCCATACCGCATGGTGTGAAACCCAACGCGGCCGCGAAAAACTATACCCGGTGGTATCAGGTTGACGGGAACACCCAAATATTCAGGATGTTTGATCACGACATGCAACAGAACTTGAAAACCGAATGTCGGGTCGAAGTTCACACTCCCCCTTATTCCACGGAAAACCGGATAGTTTGCTGGGAAGGATCCTACTGTGTGCCAGATGTTCCTGCTGAGTATAATTGGGGGGGGAAAGGCTGGGGAGGGGGAATCGCCTTTCAGGTGGGGAATGTGGGGAAAGTCATGGGTCATTCATATCCCTATTTCTCGATGGGTGCTCGATCTGACTACAGAGTCCATCATCGGTTTGCCTTCCAAAAGCCGTGGAGCGGAGAAAAGACCCACATCTTGATGGACGATGCCAAAGGGAAACCCTTTCCGATGCGGTTTCGTTACGATGGGCACTACTACGAAATTTCGACCAAGACGCCGGACGGAAAATACAAAGTCCTGGATGGAGGCACGCTGCCCACCGCTACCGGCAAGGTGTCGTTCCGGTGGGGGTGCTATGTCGGACACGCGAGCAAGACCGGGGTGACTGGAAATAAATTGATTTTTGTGACCGGAGCCCATGTTTACTTTGAGGAGGGTTCCATCACCCCGCCCTCGTGGGTACCGGCGTCCTGTCTCACAGAGCGCAAAACTGAAAATCCGACGAAACCCGTCAAGCCTTGAATGCGACCACGGAGCCATTTCATCCGCTCCTTCCGGGAAGAACCATGAACCTGAAACTGATCCCAACATTGCTGGCCGCTGTTCTCGTCGTATCGAGCCTGTTGGCGGAGGACAAACCCTCCGCAAGCGCAACCGCAAAAACCGAACAAGAGTACGAAACCAAAGTCCTCTGGGATTTCAAGGGCTGCATCAACGACCGTTTTATGAATCGGGTCAGGCCCTATGTCTACAACGGCAACGTTTATACTTGGGTCCTTTTGCCGGGGTATAAGACGATGATCGTCAAGGTGCCTCTGGAGGGCGGCGAAGTGCAGATGTGTCCGCTCGAGCCCGGCCACGTCACGAAGCCTGATCCGCATCGGTATTACAAAATTGCCGCCGATTCGCTGGGCTACATTCACGTCGCTGGCAATATGCACTCCGCGCCGCATGTGTATCATTGGATTTCTAAAAAGCCCGAGGACATCTCCGAGTTTGTCTATACATCGAATCAGGGTGCTGACAAGCGGCCGCAGGGAAGCCAGGTCACCTATCCGTGCTTTTTCCGCAGTCCCGATGGCGCTCTCTATCTGTCCATCCGTTGCGCCAATCCGGTCAAGGGAATCGGCATCAGCAAGCTGGATGTTAAAACCCAGACCTGGCAGATGCTGGGAGCCAAACCGCCCAAGGATGACTTGCCTCCCAACATTGCCAAGCATCTCAAACCGATCACCGCATGGGAAGATAATGGCGAGGGCGGTCGCTTCGGTTACATGTTGCCGCACGGGTCGCTTCATTGGGACAAGAACAAACGCATGCACCTGTTGGTGGGCCTTCTCAACGAGAACACAGAGGGTTCCCGAAACAATCATCCAGCCACCGATATTCTATACGCCTATTCCGATGACGAAGGTAAAACCTTCCATCGTGGAGACGGATCGAAAATCGAGCTGCCGATGCGTGCCGAGCCCGGCCCCTATCAGGCCGACGTGGTTTTCTCCCACAAATGGGTGAACCCTTTCGCGTCGCTGCGTTTTGATGAGAAAGACCGGCCGGTCATCGGAGTTAAAGTGCTCAAGGGCGACAGACACCAATTTGTGTTGGAACAAGGAAAATGGAGGGAGGTGACCCCGGACGCTGACTCCAAAAATACTGATGACGATGCGGAACCCGAAGACGAGGCCGAAGCGAAAGACCCCGTGCCTGATAACGACCCGAAGCATTGGGTAACCGATAATACGAATCCGAAATATCGGAACATATATGTTCGTGTCGTTCATCCGTCCAAAAAGCAGCGTAACTGGATCCAGTTAGTGGTGAGCCAGCCCGTGCAGACCAAGAAAGCGGAGTGAATTCAGAGCTGTTTTATACAATGGAGGCACGCTGCCCACGGCTACTGGCAGAGTGGCGTTCCGGTGGGGTTGCTATGTCGGACACGCGAACAAGAATGGCATGACTGGAAATAAACTGATTTTTGTGACCGGAGCCCATGTTTACTTTGAGGAAGGTTCCATCACCCCGCCCTCGTGGGTGCCGGCGTCCTGTCTCTCGGAACGCAATTCGACAAAAGCAACTGAGTTGAAGTGACCTATCGAATGAATAAGGCCAAGGAGGCGAAGTGGGGGAACACTCATGAAACACACTCTCGCTCTTCTCCTCACCGTTCTATCGTTGCTCGCGTTGTGCTCCAGAAATGCTCCGGCAGCACCGCAAGCCTGCAACCAAGTTCATGACGCCGAGATGACCGTTACAGGTACCAACAATAGCACGAGCGAGCATGCCTCTCAGTTCTACACGCAGGAGGGCAGCGACCCGTCCTT
>Ga0123519_10000134_pt1 | contig 120717 bp, 198 predicted proteins | sample YelNatPaOPRAMG02_FD_87396 | JGI IMG/M metagenome (GOLD analysis project Ga0123519, IMG submission 87396) | Hot spring microbial communities from Yellowstone National Park - Yellowstone National Park OP-RAMG-02 (version 2) | ecosystem: Environmental > Aquatic > Thermal springs > Hot (42-90C) ... | reverse complement strand
TTGTCCTGTGGTATGCAACTGTTGGGAATCCGCCAAGATGTCCGTGTGGGTAGCTTATGGGTGTCCTTTCTGGTTGAACTCTGCCGTTTACTAACCAATCGTTGAGTTTAATTGTGGATTGTATTTTGTGGTTTACTTTAGGATGTGAATCTTCAGTGCAACTGCCGATTAACTCTCTGGTTCGTGGATGGATTACTACTCGATGCTCACGGGCTATTCGTTTTAGCATTCCACTGTAATATGAAATGTCTATTCCACTTCTGGTTGAACTTTCCATATCACTCACCTCCATCATGTTTCTGAAATAACCTTATCTGTGGGATACTTAAAGGTTTCAGATAATTTCCTTGAGAGCAGAACCAAAATCACTTCGAGGCTACTTCGAGGCATGGGAAAAGCCCATGGCTGGGAGCGAAAAGGCTCCGAAATTTTTTTATGAAAATCCGAAAATGAGGATGTGATCAGGCTATATAACAGAGTGTCAGGAATGCCTAGTGTCTATACAGAATGCTGATTAGTCTTCAACCACTCCATAAACATCTCATCATTAGCTAGAGTTTCTCCTTTAGTAGACTTCTTGGGATGTACTGTCTCTACACTAATGTTGCCTTTGATTACTTCCATAATAAATGCTCTCAAGACTTCAGAGGCATTGTATCCTTTAGCTGCACATTTCTTCTGGAATTGAGTCCAAGCTAGTTCACTTATTCTAAATGTTTGTCTAGGAGTTCCACCCATTAGGTTCACCTAAACTGTTCTTGTCTTGACAAATACTTAAAGATTATTATCTGACAACTGTAGACAGAATCGGACACTTTAAATAGGGGAATGAAAGTTAGTATAATCGAGAGATCATGTCAGTCTTTGAGCCTCGTTGTAAAGTCTGTACTTCACCTAATAGGAAACTCTATGAAGAAATGTACCTTGCAAGTCAACCAAGACCTACTTGGCAAGCTTTTGAGGACAAGGCTAAGGTTCTAGGAGAGGATATATCTTATAAGGCATTTGAGAGGCATTTCTCTAGACACTATTCTGCTTCTGTAGCTGAACTCATTGAAAAGGAAGAGACAGTCTCTAAAGTGGTTGAAGAAGCAAAGAAAGAAGTCATAGATATAGTTCAAGAGATCAAGGAGAATCTAAACGGTCTCAAAGCACTTTTGAATACTACTCTCCAGGCTACTCAAGGGCAAAAGATTTCTCCTGTGTTAATTAGAAGCCTTACAGACTTATACAGAGAACACAGGCAGTCTTTAGAAGCTTGTGAGAGGTTGACTTCCAAGCTATCTGAAAGCACTTCTCTTTCTGAAGCAGAGATTCTTCGCTTGCTTTACTTGTTTTCCAAAGACTTGTGTCCAGATTGTACTGTAAAGTTTAAACAGAACTTAGAAGAGTATCTGAGGAAGAAAGAATATGGCAACCAGTCCATCGTTTAAAGGTTTCAAACTCACAGACTTCCTTCTTAAGATTATAGCCTGGAGACGTGATCTCTCTTTATTTTTCCAAGATGTAACAGGCTTAACTCCTAGGCCATTCCAAAAAGAATTCTTTGAAGCAGTTCAGGAACTAAAAGCTAAAAATATAGTTATAGTAGCTGGAAGAGGCATAGGCAAAACACTTGCATTAGCTGTTGTTGCTCTATGGTATGTTTTAGTTCTCTCTATCACAGAGAACAGGCCATTCAAAGTGATTATATTGGCTGGTTCTCTTAAACAAGCAAAGATATGTTTCACTTACATAATGGATTTCATTAACAATTCTTCTTTCCTACAAAAGCAACTAGCTAAAGAACCCACTCAGCAAGAAATAGTATTCAAAGATGGTTCTATTATAATGCCTCTACCAGCTTCTACAAAGAGCATCCGTGGTTTTCATCCTGATTTGTTAATTATAGATGAAGCAGCTGAGGTAGAAGATAATATTATCTATGCAGCTTTACCTATGACTGCACCTTCTCCATATGCTAGACATATATTCTCTACTACTCCTTCTACTGGATCATCCTGGATAGAAGACAAGTGGGAACACCAAGGACAGTACAAGTATCCTGAATGGAAGTTCTTCAACTGGAATGCAGAGTCTTTTCTTCCTTCAGAACAGATAGCTTTCCTCAAGTCTGCACTTCCATCTAACGAGTATGTCTCTGCAATTCAAGGTCTACCATACAAGAGAGAAGGTAAAGTCTTTAGGCTTGAAGACCTCAAAGCATGTCAAGAAGCAGAAACCGAAGAAGAGAAGAAACAGACTGGAGAAGTATATGCAGGGTGCGACTGGGGGTACCACCCCGCCCCTACAGTTTTAGTAATTGTCAAGAAAATCGGGAATATATGGAGGGTTCTATACACTCAAGCTTTCCTTGCTGAGAAATTTGAGAATGTGCATGAAAAGATAAAGGAGATATGTCTAAGTTACAATGTAATTAATATATTTACTGACTCAACAGACAAAGGTGAGAACTTGAGACTAGCTGCAGAAGGCCTTCCAGTAACTCCCGTAGCATTTAAAGGAGAGAAAGCTGGTATGCTTTCAAATCTAAGGATGCTAATAGAACAACATAGGTTAAAGTTCGATCCTTTGACTCAGCAACGTCTTATTAGTCAATTGTTAGATTATGTTTATGACTCTAAACGTAATGATGACTTTGTGGATGCTCTCATGCTAGCTGTTAAAGCTAACCCTATGGTCTCTACTTCTAGATTTGATCTTGAGGAAGTTCTTAAGGAGGTAGTTGGAAGACATTCAGTCAACCTTCCTGAAGATGAGGATAGAAAGAGACAAATAGGTAATAGACTTAAAGAAATAGGGAGGATATAAATTGTCAGATAGTAGATGGGCTGTAATTAGAAAGGCTCTCTCTGGTAAGAAACCACCAACTCATGACTATAGATTAGAACAGTTGATGTCTCTTGTCAAGAGAGGAAAGACTTTACCTACTGAGAGAATAGAACCTTCTGAGACTTTAATGAAAAGAGCTGAGTTGCTATATAGACTTGAACCTCTTGTCTTTTCTGGAATAAATAAGCTTACAAGGAGAATAACAGGTTCAAAGATATACTTTACTGGAGGATCTGATGAGGAGAATGAGAAAGCATTGAGGTTCTTTGAAGAGTCTAATACTAGAAACCTGCTTCCACACTTAGTCAAAGATGCTTTCATTTATGGCTTTGGAGTAGCTGAGATAGTAAGAAAAGGAGGTAAGACTACTATTTCTCAAATAGATCCTAAGGAATTTGACTTCCAAAGAGAAGGAGCAGATATTGCTCTAGATGACAAAGGAAATGTAATTGGATTTGTTTGGAAGAGGGCTGGAGAAGAACGCAAGCTAGCTCCTTCTGAGGTACTAATCATTAGGTTCTTCTCCTTAGGAGAATACTGTTTAGGGATTTCACCTGTTGAAGCTGCTTTCAAGGCTGCATGGATTAAATTGAACTTAGAAGAGGCGCTGGGTGAAGCTATCTTTAGACATGGATATCCATTAATTAAATTTAAAGTAGGCACTCCAGAAGAAGGACCTTGGCATGAAATTACTCCTGAGAAGATAAAAGCTGCAAAGAAGATACTTGCAGATCTTGAGAGTGCAACTGAGCTTGTGTTGCCTTGGTGGATTGATGCAGACATATTAGCAAAGAGGACTGACATTGGAGGTATTCACGAGTTTCTAGAATTGCTAGGTATGGAAATCTTGGCTGCATTTGAAATACCAAAAGGATTTGGAGTTGAGACTAAAGGACTTGGAGGAAGGACAGTAGAGGAACTAGACTTTGAGAAGACTATTATAGTTTTTCAAGAGGAACTAAAGAGGCAGCTTGAAGAACAACTCTTATTCCCATACTATAAAGAGGCAGGATTCAAAACTAGGCCATCAATGACGTTTTCTGAATACTCTCCAGAACTTCAGAACCTTAAACTAAGAAGACTCTCTGCATATGCTAAACATGGACTTATAACTCGTACTGATGAGCTAGAGAATGCATTGAGAGCTGCTGAAGGCTTTCCACTCAAGAAAAAGAAGAAGACAGTTAAAGAAGACCGTGATGAGTGCATCTTTGGTTTAGGAAAATGCCCAGTAAGACAAGAAGAAGCGATTCCTCTTGATAAACTTGCTACCTTCTGTAACATATGTGTCATTAGACTTCAAAAGGAAAAAGAGATAAAGAACAGTGAACAAGATGCCAAGTCAGGAAGACAAGCGTGACTTCTTTGGAAAAGGTACACAGGAGGTTCGAGGAAAAGTCTGGGATTGGGAGAACTTTCAGTCCACAGAGAACTTTCCAATTTCAGACAAACTTCTAGACTGGGTTATTGGTCAAGATCAGGCTATGCAAGAATGTTATCTATGCTTAGATGAATGGATCAATAAACTGAAGAACCTTGAGAAAGAAGAATGGTGGAAAGACTGGGAGAAACCAGAAAATGTAAAACCCATCGTCAAAAAGAAGTTATCTCCTGGTCCATACCTCTTATTGCTTGGAGATCCAGGAACTGGTAAATCTTTAATTGGTAGAGCTCTAGCTGAAAAGTTAACAGACTTGTACAAGGAACACGACATAAAGCTATATGATGTTTTATCGTGGAAAAACAAAAGCACTCCTGGAGAACCAAAGATAAGCATTCATCAATCAGGTATGGGAAAAAGGATAGTAGATATAGAAACTAAGAAGGAGCAGAAAAAGAGTTTCTGGAGAAAATGGGGCTTTAGACTTCTCATAGGAACAATGATCGGGTTTGGAATTCTTATAATTGCATTCATACTTGGTTATTCAGTGAATAATTGGATAAATCCTTTGCCAAATCTAATGTACACTAATTATGGTCTTGGTGTCATGGTTGATGATGTTGAGAAAGCAGCAGCAGATGGGTTGCTAACTCTTCATCAATACTGGGCTGCAAGAGGTGGATTTCTAGGTTACTTCTTAAATAGTCTGGTTACTAATTCACAGTTGTTATATCTAGGAATTGGATCTCTATCCATGGGTGCAATGCTATTTATATTTAAAAACTTACTTGGAACTAGTAATCTGAAAGGCATCGGAGGTGCCACTTCTTCAAATGCTCCTAAACTGTTAGTGGATAATTCAGATGGAAAGGCTAAATTTATTGATGCCACTGGACATGCATCTTCACAATTATTTGGGAGCATAGCATGGGACCCATATCAAACAGGTGGATTGGGTACTCCAGAGCATCAACGAGTTACTGCTGGAGATGTTCATAGAGCTAACCTTGGAATTTTATATTTAGATGAGATAAAGAATTTAAGACCAGATGAGGCTATAACTCTTTTAACAGTACTAGAAGATGGACAACTTCCAGTAACATTAAGAAGTCAATGGCATGGAGGAGATACTGCAGCTATGGCTGTATCTACAGAACCGATTCCATGTGTTATTTTCTTACTGGGTGCAGGAAACTTTGACAGTATAAGCCAAATTCATCCAGCCTTAATGGATCGTATCTATGGCTATGGAAAAGTTGTTAGAATGAATAATGACATGCCTAATACTATTGAGAATAGAAGAAAATATGTGCAGTTCATTTCTCAGGAAGTCGAGCGATTTCACTTACCTCCATTCTCTAGAGAAGCATGTATTGAATTAGTTGAAGAAGGAAGGCGTAGGTCTAACAAACGTGACTCTCTGGTGTGTAAGTTTAGACCATTAATAGCTGTAATAAAGACAGCTGGAACTTTAGCACAAAATAAAGGTAAGACTGTTGTAGGGGTAGAAGAAGTAAAAGAAGCTCTAGATGTTCACTGCAAGACAATCCAACGGCAGTTACTCGAGCACCAAGTACAGGAACAGGGTAAGCTATTAGAGATTAAACCAGTAGGAACAAAACTTGGTACTATCTATGGATTAGCTGTTGTTACTGATCAGTATTCTGGAGAGATGACAGGGAGCATCTTAAGAGTAAAAGCTCAAATGGTCAAGAAAACTTCCAAGACAAAAGAACAAGGTTACTATAAAGTTACAGGGATAGCTAAAGATGCTAAATGGATTAATGACTCTGCTGAGAAGGTACGTTCTGTTATCCTTCAAAAGTATGGTGTTGATATTGCTCAAGAATATTTTACTCATATAGATTTCTCCCAAGCATACAGTGTAGATGGTCCTTCTGCAGGAGTAACTATGGCATTGTTACTTTGTTCACTGTTGGAAGGTAAACCAATAAGACAAGATGTAGCAGTAACAGGAGAGATCAACATCTCTGCAGAGGATGAGATAGAGATTACAGCAGTAGGAGGAGTTCATGAGAAGATTAAGGCTGCTGAAGCTTGGGGTTTTAAGAAGGTAGTTATACCAATGAAGAACTTCAAGCATTCAATTAAGGAATCTGATTACAAGATAGAAGTAGTTGGAGCTAGTACTTTAGATGACTATTTGAAAGAGGTGCTAGCAGAAGAGTGTGGAAGAAAGAAGGGAAAAGAGTTGCAGAAATTCATTGAAAAGAAGAAACAAGAACTAAGGAGAACAAGATGGGCTCATCGAGCTTACACTCATGAAGTAGAGAAAAAATCTAAACCCTCGGTGTCAATTTAGATGTCCAAAGAAGATATTAAGGCAAAAGATGAAGTGCAGTTTATTCTATATGATTCAGAAGGACATGTCAAGCAGGCAAGTTCTAAACACAAAAAGACTAAATTGGAGAAATTCCTAGATGCTCTTAGGTGGATGCTTGAAAGATGGTAAAGGAACTTAGAATTCTTTGGCATTCAGTTGCTCCTTTTGTTGCTTCTGGATATGGGGTTGTAACCAAAAATATTGCCCTCAGGTTAGCCCAGCAGTTTCCTCTAGTCATTTCAACATACTATGGTTTGCATCCAGGAGCTTCTCTTAGAATTTCTGGAGTAAGAGTGATTCCTACAGCTGAGGAAGAGTGGGGAAGATACTCTGTTGAACACTATATTAAGAAGTTCAATATTGATCTACCTATTCTAGCCTCAGACTTCTGGCCATTTCGTTGGTTCTCTCTTCTTCCACACTCAATGTTTTATGGTCCTGTAGATTCTTTTGACTATTCTCCTGAAGACATTACTACTATGAAATCCTTTTCTTACTTTGTACCTTGCTCTGAGTTTGGAGCTAGAGTCTACCGAAAATTAGCAAAGAGAGAACCTACTGCAGTAATACCACATGGAGTAGACTTGCAAGCCTTTAAACCATATCCGAAAGAGGAAAGTAGGAAACTCTTCAACCTCAAGCAAGATAAATTCTTCTTTGGCATAGTGGCTGCTAATAGTGATCCTGAACCGAGGAAAGGATGGGATGACATGTTCCTTGCATTCTCTAAGTTTAAAGAAGAGTTTCCTAGTGAATCTAAGAAATGGATGATATTTGCTTACACTAAACCTTCTGATTCTAGAGGATATAACTTAGTTGAAGTAGCCAAGAAGCTTAATCTTGAAAAGCATGTGATATTTCCTGAGCACCTTCCTCAGATGGTTGGTCTTCCTGATCTTGAAATGGCAAAGTTGTACTCTTGTTTTGATGTCTTAGTCAATGCTTCAAGACGTGAAGGTTTCTGTCTACCAGTTCTTGAAGCTCAAGCTTGTGGTGTTCCTGTTATAGCTTCGGACTCTTCAGCATTACCAGAGATTGTAAAAGGACATGGTTGGTTAGTCAAGATGGGTGAAACTGTTTTTACTCCTAGAGGTTGGAAATGCCAACGAGTTGACAGAGAAGATCTAACTAAGAAGATAGAAGAAGCTTACTTTAATAAAGAATTAAGAGAGACTTATTCACAAGCTTCTATACAGTTTGCTCAGTCTTTTGATTGGAATAAAATAGTTACTTCAAAATGGCTTCCTCTCCTCAAAGATTTGACCAATAAAGGCTTAAATAAGATAGCTTAGGTTAATGTTTTTAGGTGAATGATGTGCTTGAACTTACTGGATTAAAAGGAGAGTTTGAAGTATTCCTGTATGATGATAACAAGAGGCTTAAGGCTTACAGGCATGTGAAGAACATAACAGTGAACACTGGTTTTGCTGCTGTTTGTGACATGATGGGCAAAACTTCAGGACAACCAGTTGGCTTTGGATACTGTGCTATTGGAACAGCAACTTCAGCTCCTTCTCCTTCAGATACTGCTCTTGGTGGAGAAATTTCCAGAGTTGCAGGAGGATATACAAGAACAGCTAATACTATCTGGAAGAATGATGCTACATTTGATGCTGGAGTAGGCACAGGAGCTATTACAGAATCAGGTCTGTTTAATGCTTCATCTGGTGGCACAATGCTATGTAGACAAACATTTGCAGTGATTAACAAAGGAGCAAGTGACACTCTAGTTGTCTCTTGGCAATATACATTAAGCTAAAGCTCTTGAAGTTTCTTTCTTTTTCAGTGCTAATTAAGTGTTGGATATGATTGTAAATCAAAGCAGACTAAGTGAAACAATATGTTGCCTAGACCCCTATGTCATGAAAAATGAGATATTGCAAAAGTTTACTGTATCGAAGTTTCAGAGAACCAAACAATTCTTTACTTTCTGAGGCTTCCTAATGAGTTGGCTTAGTGGTTGGCAATGTCAAAAAACCACAAGATCAGAGGAAGGATAATCATTGCCTAGTCTTGTTGGAACAACTGCAGACTTTTACGCAACGGTTTGGCCTTGCAGCCATAGAAGCTTCTATGCAAATGGAAGATTCTGGGTTGTTTATAATGATAGCACTAACGAGGTTTATAGAACAAGCACGGATGGACTAACGTGGACATCACCAACAGCAATCAGAACAGCAACTGCTTCCTACTTTAACATTTGGTTTGATGGAACATACCTACACTATGTCTATGCTATGTCTTCTTCGTTATATTATCGTAGGGGAACACCGAATAGTGATGGGACAATCAGTTGGAGTACAAATGAGCAGACTATTTCAACAAAGTATAACCACACTGCTAATGCTATGGTTTCTGTTGATTCAGATGGATACGTTTGGATTGGATATTTCGATTACGATGGCTGGAATTATTATCCTTTCGTAATTAAAAGCCAATACAACAATGGAATTTTTGGATCAGGAACAATAACTCAACTGTCAACAATTTCAGATAATACTTGGAGAGTTACTCCGATTCCATTGACATCTGGAAAAATGCTTGTTCTCTATGCAGGAGATTCTCCTGTGAAAGCAAAGAGATGGGATGGTTCATCTTGGGGCACAGAAGTAGCTGCAACATCGAGGATATTTCTAAATTATTATTATACAGCAGTTGCTGAGGGAGATGATGTTCACGTAGTCTTTCTGACAACCTCCCCATACGACATTCGCTATGTTAAATACACTTACTTATCAAACTCTTTTAGTGCTGAAACAACACTAAAGGCTGCTACAACAGGCACCTCAGCTCCAGTGATAAGTATCACACCAACAAATGACTTATATGTTTTCGCAGCAACTAGAACAACTGGGTCACCTAGTGGCTGGATTGCAAATCACATCTACTATATTAAATATACGGCTTCATCTGGCACTTGGGGTCCATGGAGAGACTGGATTGATGAAAGCGTAGAACAGTTGTCCAATTCTTCCAGACTCACATGCTTCTATAAGGCTTATGATGGGAAAATAGGTTTAGCATACATGACGAAAACGGCAAGTCCATACAATGTGAAGTTTGCACAAATCCCCAACTGGCTTTCTGGTTGGAATTATCGTAAATGTCATATGTTCAACTCTTCTTCAGGCGCTGGAACAAACTATCAAGTTAAAATAGTAGCTCATTATGGTACTGGAACAGATAGTGGTGCTGATGTATATCTCAATCGGCATTGTCGAACAGACTTTGGTGATGTGAGGTTCACGGAGTCTGATGGCACTACGCTTTTGGATTATTGGTTCCAAGGTACTGGAACAGAAAACTATTCTGAATATTCTGGTAATCCAATACAAGTTCTTAGCAACACTGGAATGGATTATCCTATAAGTGTAGTGAAAGATGGAAGCTACTATTATAAATACTATACTAAACCATACGCTGCAACTGGTAGAAAGATTTATCGTGCACAGTCCTCTGATGGAAAAACGGGATGGACAGATAATCCTTCTACTCCAGTGCTTGAAGGTAAAGCAGGAACAAAATACAATAATGGTGTGACTTGTGCAAACGTGTGGAAGGAAGATTCTACATATAAGATGCTTTTTAGTGGTGTTTATTCTGGCGACAGTGTATGGAGAACTTTTTATGCTACAAGTCCTGATGGTATAACTTGGACTGTTCAAAACAGCGATAATCCTGTTCTTGAACCTATCGGTGGATGGGAAACAAATTGTGAGCCTTGGAGTGTAATAAAAGTAGGAACTACTTATTATCTTTGGTATAACAATGTTGCCTCAGGTACGAATAGAGCAACTGGGTTAGCAACGTCTACTGACCTTATTAACTGGACTAGAGACTCAAACAATCCTATTTTCACTAATGGACGCTATATGACAAGTGTTGTTAAGTATGGAAGTTACTACTATTTGTTTATTTTCAATAACCAAACTAACAGTCTAGAGCTTTACAAAGATACTTCACCAACATTTTATTCAAGCAGTAGAACATTTATTCAAGTAGCACATTCAACAGTTGCTGGTAGTTCATGGGAAGGAACAGTTATTGATGCGGTGTGGGTTATGACTGATGACATTACGAAGTCAACATTTAATGCTACAAACAATGAACTATGGATATATTATGGTGGTTATAGTTCTTCAACTACGAATTTAGGGCATGGTTTACTAATTGAACCTTCTCTTAACGTATTGGATGGAAAAAAAACCGTTGCTATTTTCTGGGTTGAAGTTGCAGATGACCTAAGCACAAACACCGCTACAATTTACATTTATTATGGGAATGCAACTGCTACAACAACAAGTAATGGAGATAATACGTTTATATTCTTTGATGATTTTCTTGGGACAAGTCTTGATTCTAGCAAGTGGCAGTGGAATGCTGGGAAAGGTTCTATAACTGTTGCTAATAGTGAAGTACGCATTTATTCTGCTCCTTCAACTGGAGTTAACCCAGCAATACAAGCGCTCAATGGAATTGACCCTTTAAATAAGAAGTTTGAATGTAAGATGCGTTTCGCATCCCTCCCAACTGTTAGACAATATGGTTTTAATGCAAGGTCTAACGGTTACTACTTTTTCTGGTTAGCAACATCACCTGATTCATATGATTATTATATTGCGGGTACTAGCAGCGGATATTGGGAGGTTGTCACATGGGCAACAAATACGAATTACATTTGCAGAAGTGCTCATAACTCATCTGGTTCAAAATATGAGCGGGACTCAAGCTCATGGACAACTACTTGTACATTTGCATCTGGAACATTGCTTAAAATATTGTTAGGATTCTATATTTATGGTTATAATGATGGAACATCCAATTCAGTAGATATGTATGTGGATTGGGTCTTTGTGCGGAAATGGGTTGACCCTGAACCTGCTCATGGAAGTTGGGGAAGTGAGGAAAGTTTTATTATCCAGACTTTAATCGAGAGTTTGGGACTTGCTTATTCAATATTAGAAGCTAGGGCAGCTATAACAAATGAACTTGTCAGCTTGTCAGATATTTACAATCGAACTTGGACAGCTAAAAAGACATATACTGAATTGCTAACTTTAACAGGCACTTTTGAGAGAGAAATACAATACTTAAGAACTATAGTTGATTCTTTGAAACTGGTGCATACTGTTAGTCCCTTCAAATACATCTTATGTTTTGAAACTTTGTTCCTTATTGCTTCGAGAACATCTTCAGCCTATTTCTTCAGGACTCTTGTTGAATGTCTCAGTTCTTTAGAAGCTGTCACAAAACAAATAGGAAAGACAGTTTTTGGACTCTTTACTTCTCTAGACGCTATCAGAAAACAAATTGACAAATCGATTTTTGAATTGTTTGTTCCTTCTGATGTTACTTTGAAACAAACAAGCACGTCAATTGTTTCCTCATTAACACTAGAGGAACATCGTCTTGTTCAAAGTTATAAGTTAGCTACAGAAGTGCTTTCTGCTTCTGAGACAGTCATAAAACGAATAGGCCAGTTGATTCTTGCATTTTTAACTCTGGAAGAGTTCTTCATTTCTCTAAGTTATAAGCTAGTATTGGAATCGCTCTTCTCTCTTGCTAATATCCAAAAGGAAGAAAGAAAAGAAATGTTGTCAAGTCTTACCTTGAATGCTTCATTAACTAAAACAAGACTTCTCTCCCTAACTGAAGCTCTTCAACTGTTGGAGAAATGGACCAGATCATTCTCTCATAAGTGTATAGAAAGCTTGAAACTTCTTCCCACTTTTTCAAGATTGTGTTCATTTATTTTATCATTGAGTGCAAGTTTAACACTTCAGGACAAATGGGAGATACCTCCCATTCCTCTAATTGCATTTGCAAGACTTATCTGGAAAGCGAGTTACTTTGGATACCTAAGGTGGAGAGAAAAATACTTTGCAAAAGTAAGAAGAAGATGATTGTCAAGCAAAGAGGCAATGAATAAATATGTAGTCTTGGAAAGTAGGTTAGGGTAGAAAATGGGCACAGTTATTAATATAGTAAAAGGAGACAAGAACTTTCCCCTAGTCTTCTATATTAAAGATGAGGAAGGCAATGCTGTTTCCCTAGCAGCAGTTTCTTCTGTAGTTCTCAAGTTTAAAAAGTATGGCAATGACATGATGTTTTCTCTAACAGGGACAGTCGAGGATGCTACTTCTGGGAAAGTAAGTTTTGATGCTGGTACTACGTTTGTTGACTTATCTGGAGAATATAAAGGTGAAATAGAAATAATATATGTGAATGGACAACAGTTGACTGCACCAGATATAGTGATAAAAATAATAGAGGATGTAGGATAAAATGTCAGAAGAAAAAGATTGGATACAAGAGACATTGAAAGAAATAGAGAAGATAAAGAAATGGAAAGTAGATGATAGGTTATCCTTTGTCTCTAAATTAACATATATGAACTCAGCACTAGCTAGTTCAGTAACTGGTTGGAATTCTTGGTTGACAAATGCCACTGTCATGGAACGCTTTAGTGCAGATGAACTGGAGAAGTTAGCTGTAGCATTTGAGAAACTGACAGTTGACTTCTTGGAACTTGACACTAAGTACACTATGATGATGAAAAATAAACTCAAAGATGAATATTCCTCTCTAAAAAAAGAAGCCTATGTAGCGTGATTAGATGCACATAAAGTTTCTTGGCACTCGTGGCGAAGTAGACTCCTCTGCACCTATGCACAAGAAGCATTCAGGGATTCTCATAGATGGAATTCTGTTTGATGTAGGTGAGAAGGAGTTTCTAGACCTAAAGCCTAAAGAGATTTTCTGTACCCATCTCCATCCAGATCATGCATTCTGGATAGGAACTAAAGAAGAACCTCCTCCACACTTTTTCTATCCAGAAAATATTAAACTCCTGGAGCCTATGAAAGTTGGAGACATAAAAGTTACACCCATCCCTACTATTCATTCAAAGAAAGTGAGGTCTGTAGCTTACTTGATTGAGAAGGATCACCTTAGAGTTTTGTACACTGGAGATCTTATTTGGATTAAGAAGAAATATCAGGATCTGTTGAAAGACCTAGACTTAGTAATAACTGATGGGTCATTCAACAGGAAGGGAGGCATGATAAGAAGAGATAAGAAGACAGGAGAAGTGTATGGACATGCTGGTATCCCTAATCTAGCAGATCTCTTTAAGAAGTTGAATGCTAAACGTATAATTGTCACTCACTTTGGAGAGTGGTTCTTAAAGGACGTTGAGAAAGGAAAGGAACAAATAAGAGGGTACTCAGATAGTATTAAAGTAGAACCAGCTTTCGATGGTAAAGAGATAACTCTAGAGGAGAAATCTGAATTGGGTAAGACTACAACTGAAGAAGTAGAACCTGTTAGTCCTAAAACAATAGCTAAGATTCAGCCTAAGGCAGGTCTATACCTAGTGGCTCCTCATGCAGAGATGATTATGACTGGACAGAAGACGTTAATTGTTAAGTCTAAGAAGTTCACTAGTCACATTAACGAACCATTGTATCTATTGCAAGATAAACTCTGCTTTGGTATCATTACTCTCAAAGAGCCTTATGAGATAAGTCCTGAAGAATTCAAGAAGCTAAGAGACAAGCATCAAATAACAGATGAAGAAGCATTCAAGCATTGGGGTTGGAAAGAAGATGCTCCTCTTTATGCTTATGAGTTTAGGATAGATGAACAGTTTGAGCCTCCTATTCCTGTCAAACTCCCAAAAGGTATCCAGGTCTTTGTGGATGCTAAGAACATTAAGTTTCAGGACTTGAAGTCACTAACTATCCTTGACTTATTTGACTTTGCAGACTTAGAGATATCAGATGAGTTGTTTGCTAAAGTATCTGAAGAGATGTTCAACAGAGGTCTACTCCAAACAGAACTAATCAAAGAAGCAACGAAAGACTGGGTTAATCAATACATTAAGAACTTGAAGAAGTATACAAGAGCTCAGGTAGGAGATGATTTCCGTATCGTACTAGGTTGGTATTCTTCTATCAAGAGAGGCAAGAAGATAACTAAGCACACAGATGTAGGAGACTTACCAATAACAGAAGAGGATTGCAAGAAACTAGCAGTAGCAATAGTTAAAGAATTAATTGACAGAGGAGCTACCTTTAACAAGCCTGAAACTTACAAGAAACACGCAAGAGAACTCTTTGAGACTGTTATTAAAGAAATAGGTGTAGATAAGATTCCCTGGAAAGAAACAGAAGAGAAAGCTAAGACAGTACCAGAACCAACTCAGGTAGGTATTCCTAACTTAGAGGATATAGATGATGTCTATGTCTCTAAGCTAACAGACGACCAACTTATGGCTCTACACAAGAAGCTACATGAGATATTCAAGAAGCTAGGAAAGGTGACAGAGCCTCTTCAGAATGCTCACATCTTTGTCTGGAAAGAAATGCAGAAGAGAAAACTTCCTCATCAGATAGAAGATGGACTAGACAGAGCAACATCTCTTGAAGTTATTGAGTATCCTGAACCTGAAGAAGGAGTTCCTCAACAAATATCCTCAGAAGAGGAGATCACTCTTGAAAGAGTACTGAAGGCATTTCCAGAGAAAGTGTTCGTTGAAGATCCTATTCATGTCTATCTATGTGGGAGAGTAGTCAATGAAGGCAAGATACCTGCATCTCATGATATAGACTTATTGTTCAAACAAGGTTGGTATCATGTCCCAACAATAAGAGCATTTCTCAATGAGATATCTGAGAGAGATCCAGAAGTAGCTAAGCGTCTTCACTTTGTTTGGGACTCAAAGGGACCTCACATTGGAATGACAGTTCCTGTTTATCGACTCTCTTTTGAAAGAGTCTCAGATGATGAGATGCGAAGAACTTCTCCTTTTGAATTCTTAGCTGGAGCAAAGGCAGAGATATTCAAACCATACATTGGACTAAAACCAAAGTCAGGTTTTCAGAAAAATGAGTTTTGGGATATAAAAGAGATGTGGGATAAATGGGCTAAGAAGTACATTGATAAAGGGATAATAGTACAGAAGAAGTTTGATGGCATGAGGTTCCAGGTCCACTGCAAAGGAAACCAATGCAAGTTTATTACTGAAGATAGAGAAAGAGATAGAGCTTCTGTCTTCAAGAAATCACTTGCAGAGTTACTTAAGAACAAGAAAGCTGACTCTTTTATTATAGATGCAGAGATGGTAGAGTATGCTTGTGGAGACAAGAAAGTTTCTCATCCAGACATGTGTGAACAAGTACCTCGTGAAGAGATGATCAAATGGATAGGAGCAGAGAAGAAGGAATTAGATGATGAGAATGTAGTCTTCCACGTGCATGACTGTACATACTTGAATGGAGAACCTTTGAATGACAAGCCATATGTAGAAAGATGGGAAGCAATTAAGAAAGTCTTTCCAGATAATTTGAGGCATTGGAAGAGGATAGACGGTGAAAAAGCCACTGACATGAAAACATTCTTCAGGTTAGCAAAGAAATATCGTTCCTTGATGAACTCAGAAGGTATAGTAGCTAAAGCATCTGATTCAATCTACCCAATTAAGTATTCAGGAGAGAACAGAGCTGCTGATTGGGCTAAACTTAAGAACCTTAAAGAGATAGATGTGATGGTCTGGAAAGTGATACAGAAGAAGACAAAAGAAGGGAAGCCTCTTAATCAATACTTGTATGAGTGCATCTTCGCAGTTCCTTGCAAAGACTTAGACAAATATAGGGAGAGAGATATAGTAAAGAGAGATGGTAAGTGCTATCTCTGGATAGGTAGAACTTATGCCACAGGAGAGAAAGTAAGTCCAGGTACTATTGTAACTGTAAGACCTATCAGAATAGCTGAGTTTAAAGATCCTAAAGGAAAGATATACTATACATGGATGTTCCCATACTATGAAGGAAAACATCCTGCAAAGAAAGAACCAGATTCAATAGATGTGGTCAAGAAGTTAGTAGCTATAGGCACAGGTCCACCTCCTGAACAACTAGGAGCTTGGGTCTTTGATTTGCCTATCTGTCCTTTCTGGAATGATGAGAGAATTTGTCCACTCAAAGAAAGATTTAGGATGCCTAGAGATAACTTAAGTAGTATCTTAGTAGAGTACCTCAAATATCCAATAGTGTGTCCCTTTGCTAACCATTACAAGTGTAGATATGTGAAATCCTACTACTATGGTTATAAAGAGTGGAAAGTTCAGAGTGAAGTAGATGAAGATACAGGTGAGGAGATAGATGAAAATCAAGAGTAGCATGATTAACTGGTTAGAAGTAATGAAAGCTATTCCAAAAGAAGGAGAGGGAGGGCAAGGAGGTGCTCTTCTAGCACCTTACATGGAATATCCTCCACCTAAGAAAGAAATGAGATATGTTATGCAATGGCACATCAGAGGGCGCTCTGTGCATACTGACTGGAGAATGGAAGTTGATGACCATCTAGTAGGTTGGACAGTATTAACTCCAGGAGGAGTTCCAAAGACATGCTACACTATTGAAGATGGAAGAGAGATGGTTAAGAAAGTAAAAATAGAATTTACTAAGAACAACAAGAACAAGGGTTTCAGAGCAGAGACAAAGGCGAGGCAACCTAAAGTATGGTTAACAGTGGAAGGTGTAGTTAAGCCAGGACAAGTAGGCTCAACTAAAGAATATCCTGGAGTATTTGTTATAGTAGATAAAGGAAGGGTACACTTTGGTGTTCAAAAACCTTACTTCCATGAATATTTCTTGAAGAGTGACAACAATGAGGGTCCTTTTGGTGGTGACTGGACAAGAGTAGTTGTGAGAGCAGTTAATGTACAAGTTATTGATCCTGAAACGAAAAAACCAAGACCAGGAACTGAACTAATGTGGAGAGTCTTAGTTCCTGGAGATCAAACTCCTTACTGTCTAGCTAGAGGTTTCAAGAAGAAGTGGGTTCCTCCTAAAGGTTACATTCCAGTTCCTCCTGATTGGAGAACAGGTGAGCTATACAAAGAGTGGGAGAAATGGGTTAAAGAGGCATGGGAGAAAGGTATTAAGTCTAAGGAAGAAGAAGCAGCAACTAGGTTTACTGTTCAGTATCTCTCTTATATGGGACAAATAGTAGTTAGAGGAATCCCTCATCAGAAGTGGTTCCTAAGAATTAAAGAAGGAGACAAGGTATACTCTTGGTCTTCTGATTTAGATTTCACTAGATTCTCTCCTGTTCCTCTTGAATATGAAGGGACTGTTGATAAGAAGTGGTTTGACTATGAAGGTGATATTCCTCCCCTCACTAAGTACAATCCCTCTAAGACTCTTACAGCTAAGATGCAAATAGTTGATCAAGGAACAGTCACTCTCAAAAGAGAGACTGAAGAAGGAGCTGAGCTGATAAGAGCAGATTTCAAAGGTAAGGAAATGAAAGGAGAGTTCACTATTACCCAGGAAGAGGAAGGGTCATCTATTTATACAATAGAGAAACTAAGTGCAGAGGAGTTAAAAGAAGCTAAGTTTGTCTTGCAGATTCATGAGATAGAAACTCCTGAAGGTTTGAAAAAACACTGGGATATCCGTATCTCTGAAGGTTTTGAATTCAATGTCTATGCTGATCCTTCTGAAATGACTCAAGAAGGAGAATCAGCTAAGGCAGTCTGGAAGATATGCAGAGATATACAGAAGTGGATGGCTATAGATAAGCCTAAGACTAAGATGATGGTAGGAGATCTAGTTACTTATGTTACTCCAGTGGATGAAGGTACAGTTAACTTGATAGATATGTCTCCTCCTAACTTCATCTCAATGATATTTCATGGCAATAAGTTGAAAGGATACTATGTTTATATCAATAAAGAAGGAAGAGGAGGAGTACTTGAGAGAGCTAAGCTTCCTCACGCATTAGCTAGGAGTGGAGATCCTACTAAAGGTGACTACTACATACCATTCAAAGTTGAAAAGAAAGAGGGTTGGAACTACTTCTGGTTAGAGATATATGACCAGAAGGCATTCTCCAGATGTGTAGACAATCCTGAAGACTACATTCCAGAATTGAAGGATGCACCCAAGCAAGTTCTAGAAGTACTAGTATGTTTGTATCCTAGACCAGGGACAATTCATGGAGCTAGAGTATCTAGAGTAAGGTTCTCAGATGAATGGACAGTTGAACAAGCAACACAGTGGATAAAGAAACAAGGGCTACACAAGTGGGAAGGTGAACTTATCAGAAAGAAACACCTAAGCATGGAGGATGAAGCTCTAGCAAAGATAATAGATGATGAGCTTAAGAAGAGAAGTAAGACTCCTGAAGAGAGAAAGATTGAACTAGAGTTGAAAAAGAAGAAGCTAGAACTCATAGAGAAGTGGCTGAAGGCACAGGAGAGTTAAAGATGTTAATCTGGGCAGATCCTGATAAGAAGATCCCTCTTCAACGAATCAACTTTGGTAAAGTAGAAGTAGGACATGAGAAGACTATTACTGTTTATTTAGAGAATGACTCTAAGGCTGTACTCTCTAATCTCGTCTATGAATTTCCTAATCTACCTCCTACAGAAATTCTTGAGGTTCGTGGTCCAGTAACTATCCAACCTGGAAAGGTAGAACCTCTCGTGCTTAAATGGAGACCTTCTCCACACTTCAAAAGAGCACTAGTCCTTGATTTGGTAATTAGAGGGGAAGAGATTTACTTGGCTGAAGAGGCAATAGCTAAGGAGGTAACGAAATGAATGTGTTCAGGTTAGCTTTAAATAAGAAACTGAGAAGTAGAAAGGGTAGTGAGTAATATGGCTATTGGTGATGATTGGTCAATAGATTATGTGAACAAGAGGATTTATCACAGCTCTGGAACTTCAGTTTACACTGTTAACCAACTCTACTCATGGTTAATGGATACCTTTGATGAACAAGGAGCTATGGATGATGATATACCTATGACTGCTCAAACACCTAATGCTTACACTATTGTAAACAACTGGTTTATTGATGATGAGTCCACACACTATTTGAAAGAAGGTGCTATCACCCAAACTAGAGACAATGCACAGATAGCCCTAATCACTCTCTCATCTTCAGGTTATACTAACTGTGTTCCTTCAGACATAACTAAGCAAGTAAAAGATGATGGTGTAGAGATTGGTGCTCTTTTAGCTTACAACAATACTACAAGGAAATGGTGGGTTAGAACTACACAAACAGTAGTTAATGGTTCTGCAATGACAATAACTGCTGGAACTGGTGCAGGTACTTCTTCTGACTTTGACAACACAGGAGATGATTTATTTGCTAACCTGTATACCTTAGGTACAATTGAGTCTGGTACAAAGATATACATCTACCAAGCAGGTTCTAAGATAGCTCCAGACTGGTGGGGAGAACAACATATAGACATCTTGATAAAAGTCAAAGAATTTGGTGCTCCGATAGGTGGTGCAGTGGTAACAGTCTATGCTCGTGTCTATACTGACTTGTATGACAATTATGAGATTGACTTATCTGCTGGTGGTAGAAACGCTGTGCCTTTGGCTACAGCAAATGACTTAGACAACCAAACTGTAGAGGCTACTGTTCTTAATTACATGGATACAATAAGGATCATGCACGTAAATGGTCAGTTAGCATTTACTGCTGGTTCTGGAACAATTGTTGCACACAGAGTAGTTCATGGGCAAACAAGTCATGCAACAGCTTTTGTCCTTAATGCACCTTCAGGAAGCTCAGGCACACTTACTCTTGCTAATATAGAAGGTACATTCTCCAATGGAGAGACTCTAGAACAATGCAGAGAACTCAAATTTGATGCTCAAACAGCTCTGTTCACAACTCTAGGACAGACAATAACTGGAGGTTCTTCTGGTGCTACAGGAACATTGAGGAGAGTTATCCAGGATCCACAAGGAACAGGTACTGAAGGTATTTTATTCCTAACTAACATCACTGGAACATTCCAAGACAATGAGACTCTTACTGGCTCAACTAATGGTTCAGCAACTGCAAATGGTACTTTAACTTCTGAGACTTGGACTGCAACAGCTTCTGGAACAGTTTCTTTTGCTTGCACAATAAATAAGGACTTGGACAATGGCAATGGTCCTCAACCTTACAATGTAGTCATTGACTTAGGTGGAGAAAGAGTAGCTAACCTATATGAGTTTGTAAAAGCAGTAACTAGAAGGACATCTACAATAACATGCTATCCTACTAATGGAACAGACACTGTGTATAAGTACAATGGTGAATTCTATCAGACAGCGAACACAACCTATACTCAAATAAAGAAAGCTTCTCCATATGGTACATTCGCTGGTGGCAAGTTCTTCGGTGCTAGAGGTATCTGGATACAGAATGTCTCTGGTTTAGATGCTATTATGTATTCATTAATTGATGCTAATAATACAACTCAGAATCCACCACTAAGTTCAACTATCAGAGTTGTTGGCTGCATTCCTAGTGTTGATAGAGTCTTAGTTTGTGAGACAACAAGTTCAGGTTCAACTACAATCAAAAGAAATCAATACACTTTAGCTAGTCAAGGCTCTGGTCTAAGCTATGTGGAAGTTACTACTACACCTGCAGATGATTGTCCAAGTACAGGAGTAATCAGAGTTGTCTATGACTATGGCTTAGGAACAGAAGGAGAAGACATCTACACATACACTTCAATAAACAGGACAGAGAAAAGATTCTACATTTCAGGTTCTACTGCAAGAGCTTATGATTCAGGAGATAGAGCTTATGTACCTTACATAGATGGTCTAGCAAATGCAAGTGGAAATGCAGAAGTCACTGTTAAATACTCTGGCTCAACAAAGTATATAGTCTGCAGAGTAAGAAAGAAAGGATATATTCCATTCCAAGTTTCAGGTTCATTTGCTGATGGTACAACAACAATTACAGCTATCAGAACAGTAGACAGCATAGTATCTTAGACCTAAACCTTAAATTCTTCTTTTTATACTATTGTTAAAGGATACTAGAGGCTAATACATGAAAATAATTGACATCAATGGCAAAGAAAGAGAAGTACTCTCAGTAAAGAGAATGACTCAACAGATAACAGATGCTGTTAACGGAGGAGTAGCTACTACTAAAGAGTATGTAGAAGTTGTAATCAAAGGCAAGACTGGTAGAGTGTGGAAAGAGTGGTATCCTATTGAAGACTTTAAACGATATAATCCTAAAGTAGAGGTGAAATAAATGCAAATAAAAGTCAAAGTTACTCTAGAGGTTAATGCTGGTAGACTCTTGTCTGATGATGAGAAAGAAGAAGCACTTAAGCAGTTCTTTGATAATTTGGATGGTAGATTCATCTATTTTGCAAGCTGTAAAACTCCTGCTAAAGTTGTTAAAGTTGAAGTTGAGGATGCTGAATCTTGCCAGAAGTAATAGATTGGACATTTAACTATAATACATCCACTACAGCCACAACTATTGATTGTCCTCGTCCTCAATGCCAAGGAGGAGATTTACTTTTAGCTATTTTATCAACAGATACTGGAACTCAAACATGGTCGTGTTCAGGATGGACACAGTTGTTTAGTGTAACAAATACGTCTAATCTTGCTGTGATGTATAAGATTGCAGGTTCATCTGAACCAGACAACTACACTTTTACATACACAACTGCTGAGACAGCTAATGCAGCTATCCTAAGTATTAGAGACGTAGATACTTCATCTCCAATAGCCAACTATGCTACAGCTAACAGAACTGCAGCAAGACAGAATATGCCTACTACAACAGCTACAAGAAACAATTCTCTCATAATCTACTGTGGATGTCATGGTTCGACAGCAGTGATTCCGTCAATTATTGAAGGTCCTGTTTTTCAACTTTGTGCTAAAGACGGTTCTGCTCATTCTGACCATATATCTTGGGGCTTTCAAGTAAGCTCTGGAAGCACTCCTTCCAACATTGTTTCTAATGTAACTGGGACAACTTATAATGGAGTGTTAGCTACTGTGGTAGTAAATCCACCATCTACTGGAGCAACGAGAATTCCAGCATACACAGCTTCAGACAATTCAATTTTCGTTGACCCAATACATGGAACAACAGCATACAATGGAAACACAGCATTTGCAGGAACAGCTACAACATATTGGACTTCTCCACTTGCTAGTAGAACATTAGCTAACGCTACTGCCTCAGCAAAGACAGACTATGGTATAAACACATACCGTTCTTGTGGTGGAATGACTGGTCCAACAACAGCTAATACCTATCAAGGAGCAACCCTTGTTTTAGCAGATGCTAACAGGGTAAATGTTACTGGGAAGAATGTATTGGTTCATGCTATGCCATTAGTTCCAGCAGACATTCAGACTGTTTACGACACTGCTTTAGGAAAGGGCATAGAGGTTGGGATGGCATCTTCAGCAGACAATGGTATGGTATGGCATGTTCACGGAGCATTCACACCTTGGGGTGTAAAACGAGTTCCTATAATCATAAATGAACAAAACACTTCTGGAGTAATAGATACCAGGGGAACATTTGATAAAACTTTAACTAAAATATTTGGATTCTTCACTTGTGGTTACCTAGTATCTTCAGACTGGACTTGGACAATGATTTGGATTTCCGATACTACTGTCGTAGCTGGAGGTTGCTCTACAAGACCCGTCACGTTAGAAGATATAGTTAAGACTGTAGCTGATGGACATGAGAGAATAAGTGCACTGCTTCAGGGAAAGAACCAAGCATTATTTGTACAACCAATCCAGATAGGAAATGGAGGAACAAATCCAGTTTATTTGAAGTTAGAATCAACTGCTATAGAGTTTCCAGAAATATACAACTTAGCTGCAAGACAGACATACTATTGTTCTGTTCCAAACTATTCTGGGATAACATACTATGCAGGAGCTAATGACACAATAATACATAGAAACTCAGTTATCTCAAGCTCATCAAAATATCACTGGAAAATACACTCTAGTTCTTCGACTAGTGCCACTTATGACTTCTCTGGTCTTGTTATTATTAATGCTGGGACTGTTCAACTAGTTGCTAATATTCCTATCCATGGAGTTACTTTCCAACAGTGTGATGAAATATCTGCTTCTGGAGCCTCAATAGAAAACTGTACTTTTAAATCAGGAACCTCTACTGTTGCTCTGACTGTTAACTCTGTATCTGAAATGAACAATATTAAGAATTGTCAGTTTCAGAACAACACAAGAGCAATCAAGATAACATCTGCAGGAACATATACATTTGACAACTTAAAGTTCTCTGGTAATACTTATGATATAGAGAATGCAAGTTCTGGACTAGTGACTATTAACTGTATTAACGGATCTAATCCTACTACTTACATCAATACAGGCGGAGGAACAACTGTTATCAACAATGCTGTAACTCTAACTGTAAGACATGTTAAGACAGGAAATGAACCTTCAGAGTATGTTAGAGTAGCTATATACAAGAAATCAGATATGACAGAAATAATGAACAAAGATGCTACAGAGACTGATGAACTGAATTCAGGCTACTATAAGGCTTCAACAACTTACAACTATACAGGAGATACAACAGTGATAATTAGAGCTAGAGAGAAAGGATGGTTACCATTTGAAGCTGAAGCTACAATTACCTCAAATGGTTTAGATGTGTCTGCTGTATGGTTGCCAGATCCAAACTACAACCCATGAGGTGAATAATATGCCTATAGAATTTGATCCTGTAAACAAGTGGATTAAACTTCCAGACTTAAGTGGACAAAACTACACTATTACAGCTCAGACTATCTACAACGAAGCCATGGATTGGGCTGACAGTCCAGAGGCTATGGGATACGATGTCCCAATGTCATCTACAGGGTATGCTAACTTGGGAGGAGGAGCCTATACAGACAAGATCTTTATCTTAATCAATGGTTGGAAACTTAAACCTTATCCAGGAACTTATACTCTTTCAGTTGTGGGAACAATTATTGCTCTAGACCAAGAAGGCAATCCTTATCCAAGAACTGTTCCTCCAGACTCTGGAGAAGTTCAGTGGGTATTCCAAGTATCTAGTCAAGGTATAATCTCAGTGACAGGTTCTGGAGTTACTCAACAAGATAAAGAAGACATAGCTAGCCTAGTTGAACAGCAAACAGGACAACCAATTAAACAAGATCTAACTGTTGTCAAGCAACACGATATTCTACATAGAGTAATTGAAGGGGATTATATCCTATACAAGGATGAGACTGGGACTGTTGTTTACAGGTACAAGATGATTAAAGACTCAGATGGTAATGTTATAGAGATTATTCCTGAGGTACCGTAATGTCATTGAGTAAAGGTATGGGAGAACCCTGGGGTAACTACCTAGTAGCAGACCCTTTTAGGATGAAGTTCTGGAAGAAGATAATTAAGAAGATAATTGAAGTAGTTAAGAGATTCATACCTAAAAGAAGAAAGGCAGTACTCTTTCAAGTGCAAGTAGTAGGTTCTCCGTTTACTCCTCTTCAGCTTCCTGTCCATGTGACTGGAAATCCTTTTGAAAGGAAAGAAACTTCAACCCCAGTTAGAGGAGACTTAGTAGTTCCTGTTCAAATTAAAACACCCACAATAGGTACTCCTTTCAAATCAACTGCAGAGAAATACCAGATAACTGGAGATGTAGTTAACAAGATATCTAAGTCTATTCCTATATCTGGAAGTCTAGTTTCTCCTTTCAAACTCTCAGTCGAGTGTGAGGGTAAGAAAGACTTTAAGAAAATGCTCTGGGAGATACTTGAAGATGAGAATGGTGAAGAGTAACTTTAAATATAGAAGAGAGGAACTCTTAGGTAGTGATGCTTTATGGTAGATAACTCTGGTATCTTTGAAGAGTTAAGAGCTGAAAGTGAAGAACTAGAGAAGAGGATTAGAGAAGCAAAGGACATCACTAAAGAAGAAGTAATACTATCTGCAGCTCCATTCTTCTCATTAGAAGAGAAAGAGGGTAAACTGATGATTACTGGGATAGCTCTTGCTGAAGGCATCTGGAAGAATGTATTTTATCCAGCAGATGAGATACAGAAGGCTGCAGACAGATTAGTTGGTAAACCTCTTAAAGTAGAACATGGTCAGGATTCTCTCTTCTTAGCAAGAGATGTAGGTAAAGTAACTAAAGCTTATTATGATAAGACACTTAAGTCTATTGTCTTCCAAGCAGAAGTAACTGACCCTGAAGCTATTAAGTTAGTAAAGAATGGAACGTTTCCTGCTGTCTCCTGTTCTACTTGGATAGACAAGTTTCCAATTAATGAGGAACAGAGTATAGGTTTTAATTTCCTATTCAATGAACTTTCCTTGGTTAGGAATCCAGCATGTGAAAAGTGTTTTATCTTTGCTGTTGAAGAGCTTTCCAAGCAATTAAACCAAGGAAAGAAAGAAGACTTAAATATTGAAAGTTCTCAAGTAACTACAACAGAAGTGAAAGATATGTCAGAAGAAAAGGAAGAGATTATTGCAGAGCTAGAGGAAGAGGAAATAGATCTCTCTGAAATAGAGAAACCAAAGATGTATGCTGTTGTTGAAGCTGATTCACTTGCAGACTTTGATGCTGAGTTGGCTAAGAAGATAGTAAGCTACTACTATGGCTATGGATATCCATATCCTTATGGAAAGAAATATCCATATCCACACTATCCATACTATCCTTATTACCCATACTATGGCAAACCAAAAGGCAAGGTCAAGAAACCAGAGAAGAAGTCTCTCTATGCATTGTTTGAAGTCGAATCTCCTGAAGAGGTTGAGGCTCTAAGAAAGAAAGGGAAGAAGGTTGTAGCAGTTTACTATGGCTATTATGGCTATCCTCATTATGGCTATCCTTACTATGGCAAAGGAAACTATCCTTACTATGGCTACCCATACTATGGTTATCCAGAAAAGAAGAGAACTAAGAAAGGACTAGCAATAACTGAAGAGGGAGAAGAGATAGAGTTCGATACAGAAGATGAGCTGGCTGAACTCAAGAAAGCAAAGAAGATAGTTGCTTACTATTATGGTTACCCTGGCTATGGATATCCTGGTTATGGCTATTATCCATATTACGGTTATCCGTACTCTGAGTACTATCCCTACTATGGTTATCCATATGGCAGATATCCAAAGAAAATGGGAGTAGCTTTAGTCGAGGAAAATGGCCAAGACTTTGCTATGGAAGTAGCTGAGGAAGACCTTGAAGAACTAAAGAAGAAAAAGAAAGTAAAAGGATACTATCCCTATTATGGGTATCCTGAAAAGAAATCAGAGGAGGTTAAGAACTCTACAGAGATTAGTGATACAGAAATAGATGAGCTAGTTGATGCATTGCCTCTTGCTTCAGACTATATAGACTTTATGAAGAAGTGTATGAAAGAAAGCAAGACAATGCCAGTAGTTAAAAGAATGAAAGAATGTGCAGAGGCATATAAGAAACAGAAAGAAGAGAAGGCTAAGAAGAAAGAAGAATGCCCAGCAGGACAAGTATGGGACGAGAAAGAACAGAAGTGCGTCCCTGTTGAAGGAAAAGAAAAGTATCCTGCTCCTGCCTCAGCTGCTTCCGTTACAGCACCAAGTGGTGGACGTGAGTTCACTGACATGAAGCCAGGTGAAAGGATAACTTCTCCTCCAGGTCCAGATGAGCAAGCTAAAGCCTTAGCAGAGAAAGTAAAGATGAGTGCTGAAACAGTTAAAAAGGAGGAACCACAAAGTACAGCTACTGAGGAAAAGAAAATGACTGAGAAACCTTGTGAAGAGTGTCCTAAAGAGGAAAAGAAACCAGCGGAACCTCCAAAAGAGGAAGCTAAGAAAGAGGAACCCAAGAAAGAAGTTCCTCCCAAGACAGAAGTACCAAAAGAGGAAACAAAGCCTACTGAGGTAAAGAAAGAAGAGCCTAAAGTTGAAACACCTAAAGAGCCTCCAAAGGAAGAGAAGAAAGAACCTAGTGAAGAAGAAGTCTATGCCTACTTGAAAGAACACTGGGCAGAAGTCCTTCACAAACTAGCTAAAGAAAAGAAGTTTTAAATTCCTCTTTTCTCTAAATATTCTTACAACTGAGAGGTATTTAAATGTCTGAAGAGAAGGATAAGTCTCTTGAAGAGAAGGTAAAGGAGTTAACTAAAGCAGTTGAAGCTCTAGTTGCTCTTGAGAAGATGAAACTAGAAAGAGAGACTCAACAACAAGCTCCTCCAAAAGAAGAACCTCCTGTGGATAAAGAACTTCTAAAAGAGGAACTTAAAGAAGTACACCTAGGAGAGCTTGTTCGGTATGCTATCTTAAAGGATCTAATTCCACGTACAACTTCAGCTGCTAAAGCAGAGACAGAAGAGTAAGAACACTTAAATATGTTCTATGTACTTCTGTACCTTGAAAGGTGACATGAGAATGAAAAGCCTAGAAGAACTGGGTACTATCAAAGAAGCTGAGATATATGACTTGATACCAAAAGTTATACTTAATGAGGTAGAGGAAGCTGCTCGTGCTAGACGCTTTGGTCGTAACTTGGTCAGAATAAATGAAGACCTTGTAAGGACTAAAGGCAGAGAGATAGTTGTAGGTCGCAGATCTACACTTTCAGCTGGTTCTGTTTCTGAAGGAACTAGCTTAAAAGGCTCTGTTAATGCTGGCACGTTGACATACTCTGCAAGCACAATACACCCAACTAAAGTTGGCACTTGGGCTGTGATTACCCAAGAGGCAATTGAAGGCTGTGAACTGAACTTGATAAGAGATGCAATAACTGAAGCAGGTATTGCATTAGCTGTTAAGGAAGACTCAGACATCATAACTGAATTACTTACAACCACAAATACAGTTAATGCAACTGCAGAAGGAACCTGGTCAGTTAATGCATACAAAGTAATATCAGCTGCAGTTGCAAAGATAAGAGCTGCTAACTGGAGTCCTAAGTTCCTAGTAATCCATCCAAATGACTTGAAGAGTATCTTGACAACTGACATGTTCATAGATGCTTCTAAGTATGGCAGCAATGAACCAATCTTGAATGGAGAGATTGGTAAGATAGCAGGACTTAAAGTTCTTGTAACAACTCAAATACCAGATGGGGACAATGTAGCTCTGGTAGTTGATCCAGATAGAGCAGCTTGGATGGCAATTAGGAGACATCTTGACATGAAGCGTTGGGACAATCCTGATACAGACTCAATAGAGCTGTACTTCTACACTGAATATGGTGTAGAATTGACAGATTCCAATGCATGTGTCAAGATCACTAACATAAGCTAAACTACCCAGTTTGTTTAAAATTATTAGGGCTTCTGTCCCTGTGTGGACTCAAGCCCGAGTTTCTTTTTCTGTATGTTAGAAAGGTTTTATATTTGTAAGTTGACTTAATGTAAGTAGGTGGAGACTTGTGTATACAACTGAGCAAGATGTCAGAGATCTTCTAGGACTGTCAATTGATGAAGCTCCAGATGACGTTCTAGAAGAGTTCATTACTAAAGCTCAACAGGTTATTCTTCATTATATCCAAATACCAGTGGATGAAGAAGTAGTAAGTCTAGATTCAAGTGGTAAGACAATTGTTCTTTCACACAAGTACTTAGCTGATACTAACTTTGATAAACAAATTACTGCTTCAGATGTAACTGTTTATGGCTATCATGATGAAAGTATGGAAACAAGAAGTACACTTCAAGTATCAACTATATGGCCTGAAAATGGAGTAATCAAATTAGCCTCAAGTGCTTCTTCTTACCAGACAGTTACTGTATCTTATTCCTATTACACTTGTGCTATAGACTGGAACTTAGTTTCTCTAGCAACTGCTTACTATGCTGGCATGCTTTGGGTTGCAAGAGAAGAGTTTCTTGTTCCAGACCAACTAGCGATTGGTAACATACGAGTCAGACAAACCCAACCATGGGATAGATTACGGAATGAGTTCCTGAGGATAGTATTTCACCTTACAAGTGTTCCTATGGATATAGTTAACTATAGAAAGATAATGGTACCTTCAAGAAGTACAGTACACTATAGAGGTCCTGGTACTGTCCTGAGTGAAGAAGATACAGAAGTAGGAACATATGAAAGAGACCCTGAAGCTCAATAAGAGGCTTTAACATGTTGAAAGTTCCTCCTAGAAAGAAACTTTCCAAGATATTCAATAAGACAGTTACTCTTGAAAAGTATACCTATACTAATGGTAGTGATGAGTATGGACAGTCAGCAGGAACTTTAGTGGATACTTATACTATAAATGCAGAGATACAAGAGATAACATCTGAAGACTTAGCATTCTTAGTTCCAGGGACAGCTGAAGTAGGAGATGCTTGGGGTTACTTCTATCCAGATTATACTGTAAAAGGACAAACTATCAAGATAGCTCCTGAGGATATAGTCAAGTGGAATAACAAGACTTGGAGAATAGATAAGATAGAAGACTATTCTCTAGGCAACAGTATCTTCTATAAGAGAGCTTTACTCAAGAGAGTGATTTAAAATGCCAGAGTTCAAGTTCAAGACTGTAAGAACTGAACTTAGGTACCCTAGGAATTTAAGTAAGAAAACAAGAAGAATGATGTATGCAGCATTTTCAGATTGGCAACGCTTTATGTATCCTCAAGTCATCAGTGAATGTCCTGTACACAAAGTTCCTGATCCAAGAAGAAGCCCAGGATTTGTTAGGAGTCACATCAAGCTAGTTACTCACAGGATAAAAGAAGGATCTTATCAAGCAATAGGAGTACCAGGGGCAAGCGTTCAAGGATCTCCAGCTTGGAGAGCTTATTCTGCAATCTTAGCTTTACATGGCACAGGAGCGAGGAGAACTAAACCTCTTCTCATTCAACCTATAAGAAAGCAAGCATTGGCTTTTCCTCTCTCTTCTAAAACTATCTACTCAAGAAAAGCTAGCCCTGTGTCAAGAGAAAAGATAAGGACTAGAGGACCAAAGAACTGGGTAGTAGTAAAATGGGTATTCCAGCCTCCTGATGCTTGGCGTGTTTATAATCCTTTTATTTGGAGAGTATTTGAAAGGAATAAGCCCGTCTTGCTTAAGCTCTTGCATCAGCATGCAATAAAAGCAAGCAGAGAGAGAGGTGGTAAAATTGTCATTGGTTGAGTTAACTACTATATTAGTTGACCTTTTGAGGAATAGTTTACCTAATCCACATCCTTCAGGTGAGTGGGTATATGCAGATTATCCTAGAATGGATGCAACATTTCCCAGAATCTCTGTTACACAAACATCAGGCAACTTAGATGAAGTAGGAATAGGTGAGTGGGGTAACCAAATGAAAGGACATTTCTACTCTATAACATATGATATTGATATCTGGGTGAAGGTAAATGATAGAGCAACAATAAACTCAGAGACTTATGTAGGTACAAAACTAAGAGACAAGTATGCAGATCTAGTTCTTCAAACTCTTACTGATAATAAAGATACACTACGTTCAAATAAGATAGTTGATGTAGAGATAACAGGAATAACTACGAGTCCTATAGATGAAGAGAATATGCTACATAGAAAGACTATAACTATACGAGTAACACAAGAAAGGGAGGTAAGCTAATGACAGTATACAAAGGCTGGAATGCTCAGTTGTTAATTGATGGAAGTGTAGTAGGCTATGTTAAAGAAGTAACAATTGACATAGATCATTCTCTTGACTATTATTTTCCTGCAGGCAATAGACAAGCTGCTTTAACTATTGAAGGACCAGTCAATATTACAGGTAGTTTTTCAAGAGCTTGGATCAATACAACCTACTTGTCTTTACTTAATAACACAGGAACTCTTTCGGAGTTCTCTCTCAAAGTTCAAGTAGGCTCAATGTACATTACCCTCAATAACTGTAAACTAAAGAAAGGAACTTTAACTATCCCTCAGGATGGAATATTAACAGAAGATTATGACTTCTCTGCTCTTTCCTTCTCACTGAGCTAACCTTAAATATTTCATGTAGGGATATAGAGGTAGGTGAAACATGAATGACAGTCTATAAAGGTTGGAATGCAAAAATCTATAGAAATGATGTCCAAATAGGCTATGCTGACTCTGCATCAGTTGAGATAGCAACTAACTTAGAAGCTTTCTACCAATTAGGTTCAAGGAGACCAGTAGACCTTACTACAGGAAATGAAGAGGTCACAGGTTCATTCTCTAAAGCTTGGATAGATACTAACTATCTTCAACTAGTTGCTCCAGGAGAAAATTCACTGACTACTTTCACTCTTGCATTTGAAGTAGGCACAATGAAAATATATTGCTATGACTGTGCTTTTGAAACAGGATCACTGGACATTCCTCAAGATGGTGTCTTGAAGGAAGACTATGACTTCAGAGCTAAGTCAATAGCTGTAGTGTAACCATAAGGAAGTATATCATACCCAAGTAAGGGTTTGACTTCCAAGAAAGGAAGGTGAATAAATATGTCGACAGCTGAAGGTACAGAATTAGCTGAAGTAGCAGACTTGCTAGCTCCTGCAGAAGGAGAAAAGATAGTTACTATTGAAGGTAAGTCTGTAAAGATCAAAAAGATAACAGTAGGTGAACTAGCTGATATCCTTAAAGTAGCAAAGGACTCTCAACTAGAACAGAACATTTGGCTTGTCTACAAATGCCTTGTAAGTCCTAAGTTGACAGTAGAGCAGATAAGAAAGATGTCACACAAGACACTCTTGCAACTTGTCTGGGAGATCTCTAAGTTCTCAGAACTTGACAGAGAGTCACTAGCTAAACTAGAAAATTTTTTCAGAACAAAGTCTTAAAGACAGTCTTTCAAGTGATGTATCATATGCACTGGACTCTTGATGATGTACGCAAGTTAACCTTACCACAATTCAATTGGATAGTAAGGGAACTAGAGGAACAGAAAGAAAGAGAAAGGAGAGCTGCTTCTAAAAGGTAACACACTATGAAAACTGTCTTCCAATTCCCTTGTTTCTTTTGTCTTTCAATTATAGTAACTAGAGGTGGATGAGAGTGTCTGCTCTCTTCCCAATAGACCTACTGTTTACAGTCAAAGGCTCTGTTGAACCTATTTCTGAAGTAGACAGAATGATACAGAAGTTAGGTCTAAGTCTGAGACTTACTGGCCGTGACTTGATGCGTTTAGGAGGTACTATTGATAGAGCTATAACTCCTTTCTTAACTGGAGTTAATCGAGCACTCTCTGGTTCACTAGATTGGGAAGCTGGTCTTGAAGACATCAGCTGGGCTTTAGAAGATGTAGGTTCAGTTATAGGTGATATACTAGCACCATTTATAGATGAAGTAGTAGGTCTTATAGAAGACTTTGCAAATGCTCTAGAACAAAGTCCTGTCTTGCAATTCCTTGTTCTGTTAGGAATTGGTATACTGCTTTTCACTAAGTTAATTTCTAAAGTTTTGACAGCAGTTGGAGCTTTCACTTTGTATTCAGGTACACTAATGATAGCTGGGAAAGCTCACTTAGGTCTTGGAGCCTCTCTCAGAGCCTTAGTGATAGGGTTTACTGAAGGTAAGGAGGCTATGTTAGCATATATAGCCTCAGTGAAAGGAATTGGAACAGAGGCAGACATCACCAAGAACAAGCTGCTAGGAACATTATCTTCTTTAAAAACTCAGAAAGCAACTCTACTTGCTAACAAGAAAACATTAGAAGAGAATGCAGCTTCCTGGGCAGCTTATGCTCAAGGTCTACCTGACTATCAAGAAAAACTTAAGCTCTATGAAGCAGAGATAGCTAGAACAAACCGTGCTCTTTTAAAGAATGAGATTCAAACTGAAACAGTTACTGACCAACTAGAAAATATGGGAGTAAGTACTACCGAAGGAGCTTCAGGGTTCAAGAAAGAAGCAAAAACAGGCAGAGGTTTAACAGAAACTCTCAAGGGAGGAACTAAAGCAGCAGCTAAATTTGCTTTAGGTGGACTCCTCTTAGGTGGAGTAGTTTCTTTTCTAATAGCTAACTTTGAACCCTTGCAAGATCTATTTCAAACAATAGGAGACTTGCTTATAGATCTATTTGAACCACTAGGTCCTGTAATTGAGTCCTTTGTAGATTGGATGGAAGCAAATCCTGAATTAGCTAAGACTCTAATAGCTGTAGCTTTAGCTATAGGAGCAGTACTCCTTGTTGGACCAAAACTCTTTGATATCTTCTCAAATGTTGGTTCCTTTGTAGCTAAAGCAGTTGGCAAGTTGTTTGATTTTGTGCAAGCAGGTGATGCTGTAAGTGCAGTCTCATGGAAGATGACTTTAGCAAATGCAGCACTAGTCGCTGCAACAGCTGCTCTGGTAGCAGCAATAGCTTACTTATTCAGTGTATTTGGTAGTCTAGGAGTGAATGTTTGGGAAGGTGTAGCAGCAGTAGCTGCCTTGTTTGGAGCTATCTTAGGTTTCTTAGCTGGACTATCTCTTCTTTCAGAACTTCTAGGAAGTACATCAGAAAATATATTCTTAGGTGTAGCAGCCTTTGCTGCTTTACTGGGTGTAGTTTCTCTATTCTTGATAATCTTAACTCAAATTCTTCCTCCTTTGCTACAAGTAACAGGAGGAGTGGAAGGACTTACAGAGACTCTACTTGGTCTGGCAACGGCAATGGGAGCTTTTGCCTTGATTGTTGTTCTTCTTGGCTCACTCTTTGATCTTGCAGTATTAGGTGCTATTGCTATGTTCCTTATTGCTGCAGGGGTAGCTGCATTCGGAGCTGCTTTAATTGTAGCAGGAATAGGTCTACAGACAGTTGCCAAAGGTTTAAACGACATGATGCCAGCTCTTCAGTTCTTAGTTGCAGCAGCTCCTGGCCTCTTAGCTGCAAGTGTTGCTCTTGGAGCACTAGCTGTTTCAGCAGGCCTTGCAGCTATTAGCTTTGGAGCTTTAGCCTTGTCAGTAGGAGCATTAGCTCTTGCTTTAGGAGCATTAGCAATACCTCTTGGAGTAATTGCAGCTATAGGTGGACCTGGTGCAGTAACTGAAGCACTTAGACATTTACCAACATTTGAAGAAGGTGGAGTAGTTACTAAGACAGGACTTGCTGTAGTTCATGCTGGAGAAGAAATAGTTCCTGCTAGAGGCACTCCAGGTACTAGAGAAGTGTACAATACATTCTATATCACAGCAACTATAAGGGAAGAGGCAGACATCACTAAGCTAGCTCAAGAAATAAACAGGTTGCAAGGTACTGAAATAGGGAGGACAAGATAATGACAGTTAAACTAAATGAGTATCATTTTCAAAATGGGAGTTATGTTTCTACAGGAGTATCATTCACATTCAATCCTGAACCATCCTCTATAAAGAAGACTGCTAATGTAACCTGGAGAGTTAGACATGCTGGAATAAAAGAACTGAAGAAAGCAAAATGGCGTTATAGGAGAGCAGAAACAATTACCTTAGACGGTATTCTTCAGAATGAAACAGACAGACTAAAGTTAGAAGCACTTGCAACACGAAACTCTAAATTTACTCTTGATTTAGGTACTAGATTTCAGAGTCCTGCTAATCAGTCTATAGATGATGGTTCTTCTTATCCTCCAAGTGCAACTACAAGCTACTTTGTTATTACTGATTTTTCTTGCAATCAAGTTCCAGGAAAGACAATCTTTGAATACACTCTAAAGCTAGAGAGGGTGGAACTCTAAATGGGAGACTACCAAGTTATCCATAAGCATGGTTCTAATACATATGACTTAACTACTTTAGTTGACAGTTTTGAAGTTACAAAGCAGAAAGGTAAATCTCAAACTGCAACAGTCTCTGTCCTCTTAGAAGAACTAGCCCAACCTATAACTGAAGGAGATACACTAGAGATATATGGTTCTTCTCTGAAGATATTTTCAGGTTCTGTGAAATCATACAAAAGAAAATCATCTGAAGGACAACCTGTCTTAGAAGCTACTGCAGAGGATATCTCTTCTACTCTAGAACTTAGAACAGTAACAAAACGATACACAGAGACTCCAGCAAGTACTATCTTAGTAGATTTATTGCAACCTCTTTCTGGTCAGATAACTACTAACCATGTTCAATCAAATACTGTTCCTCTCACATTAACTCTTGTGAATAAGACAATACTAGAGGGAGTTGAGGAGATATGTGCTAGAACTGGTTGGATGTGGTACATTGATGCAAACAAAGACTTTCATTTCTTTGAGTCTGGAACCGATAGAGGAACACTAACTGAAGAAGACCTTGATTCTCATTCGTACAAGAAAGATACATCTAATATAATCAATAGAGTAGCTGTTCTTGGTAAACAGTATCTCTTCCCAACTTCAGGAGACTTATGTGAAGAACTATCTGGAACAAATGGCACATGGACAGCCTCTGGAACTCTCTCACTAGCAGATAAGGATGCTGTTCTTCCTCCTCGAGCTGGATCATACTCAATTAGGTCTTCAGCAGCAGGGATCAACTCACAGTATTTGCAATTCACATTTGCTACTCCTCTTGACTTTTCACAAAAATGGTCTCCTAAGAAAATAAATGTAAGTATAGGCAATGCTATGTCTAGTGGTTATCTAACTGATGTCTCTATATACCTCTACAAAGACACTTCAAACTACTTCTCTAGTGGGAACTTAGTAAATAATTTTGATAAGTATGCTACTTCTTGGAAGGAAATATCTCTAGAAGTTGGTCCTGATACTAGCTGGTCTTCGACTGGTTCTCCAACATGGGACAGTATCTCGAAGGTTCGTATTCAAGTACAATACTCTACTTACATTAGTGCATCACTGTTTGTAGATAAACTCTTCTTCTCTGAAGGGAGAATATATGCTACAGCAGAGGATACCAATTCTCAAAATACATATGGTCTACATGAATGCCCTGCAATCATAAAAGACTCTCTACGTACTACAGAAGAGTGTCAAGAGATAGCTAATTCTATAATACAAGAGAATAAAGATCCTAAGGATATCTTAGAGAATATAGTCACAATAGATCTCAAGGAAGCTTATGAGCTAGGAGACTTAATAACTATCAGTGTATCTGAAGGAACAATTTCTAATGTAAAGATAGTAGGCTTAACACATCACTTAGATGAGGGAGACCTCTATACTGAACTAGAAATATCTTCTTTGACAAAGACTGCAGCAGAGATAGTCCAGGAACATGAACAACGTTTAGGTGAAGATGAATCTGAGAACCTAGAACCAAGTGTAACTGTATCTGGTCCTTCAGCCACTCCTCAAGAACCTACTGTTGTATTAGACTATCCACCTGGTCCTCCTGTAACTCCTGTAAATCTACAACTAACTCCTAAACCCCTTTCTATTCTCTTGGCCTGGGATGCTAACACAGAAGCAGATTTGGACAGGTATATTATCCTTAGAGGAACAATATCTGGTGGAGAGGGAACTTTTGCTGCAGTAGATACTAACATGTTCACAGATACTTCAACTACTTTAGGTGTTACTTATTACTATAAAGTAAAGGCTGTGGATAGAGTAGGGAATGAGTCAGGACCAAGTACTGAAGTTTATGGTTCACCACTGAAGGTAGATGCGCAAGATCAAGTTTTTCAAAATACACTCTCAGTCTCATCATTCACTGTTTCTGCCTATAATCAAGTAATAGATACAGTCTCTGACTTTAAAGTCTGGTTAAACGTTACTATTACCAGAGTAGAAGGTGCTGGAGGATATTTTGTCTCTTACAGAAAGTATGGTACTAGTGATTGGCATCCTATATTTGTTCAACAACCTTCTTCTGGTAATCCTTCAGTCAACACAACATTTCTAGAAGGCAACACAACTTATGAAGTTGAGGTTTGTGCAGTAACTAAGTTAGGTGAAGCAGGTCCTTGGAACAACACCTTCACATTTATTGACAAAAATAATACTCCTCATTACAATGTGACAACTGCGACTACTGCCCCTAATCAAGTAGCACCTAGTGCACCAGCAAGTGCTTCAGCTACTCCAGCAATTGATGGACTTATTATTGAATGTGGTGCAGTCTTTGCAACAGACTTTAGTCATTATGTATTTTATGTAGGAACAACTTATCCTCCTTCCACTCCTGTAGGAACATCTACAAGGCCAATATTCTTTTGGAAAGCTTCCGACTATTCAGCCTACTATGTAGGAGCAGCAGCAGTTGACACTGCTCTGAATGCAAGCAGTGTAACTTCTAGTTCAAGCACTTATACTCCTCTTAAAGTCACTCCTCTTGATTTATCAATTGAGAGTCGTCCTTGGACATCTAATCTTAAAATATTTGAGAACTGTGTTTCAAGAGGCACATTTTACTATGGTAGTTCTGGAGCTGTTGAGTCTTGGAAACGTTATGTTAGAACAGATACAGTAACAGTTGGTTCAAATACTTATTACAACTTTGGACTTGTCAACAGTGATACCAGCACTTATGTTGAGGACATAACAGGAGATACAGAAACTTACTATCCTGTTTACTGTGGCATCAGGATTTTCAAAGTTGCCTCTGATGGCACTGAAACAGAACTGACAGCTGGTACCCCTGTTGCTATTGTTTACAGGTCTTCAAATGGTTCTGGAATTCAGACAGCAGATTATTCTTTTGGAGGTGCAACATTTGCAACAACGGATAGGCTGTGTATAAAATTTTACATAGACAGTGGTTCTGGGTATCAAGAAAAAATAAAAGCTGTAACTGAACAGCTTAACGTCACTTCTCTACCAGCTGGTACATGGAGGGTCTCATATTATTCATACAGAAGCACTTCATATTTTGGTGGCATCTACACTACAAGAGGAAGAATATATTTTGGTGCTGGTTATGATACTAGTATAGTGACTACGAAAGATGCAACGATTAAATTTGCTGATGGAACAACTAAAACAATTGCTGGTGATCTTTCTGGAACAAAACTATCAAGTTCAGTAGTTGGCAATCATTTCGTTTATTGGCAAGATACTGACAGTAATTTGCATATCACTACTGACTATAGCAGTGCTGTAGGAACAGGAAAAGGATTAGTTACTGTGATTGACAGAAAGACAGATGCACCATCCACTATTTTGATGTTTGACAGCTATACTCCAACAATTGGTGCTGGTTGTATAGCAGCTAAGAGTATCTTGGCAGACCATATCAAAGCAGGACAGATAAATACCACTCATATTACATCAGACTCTTCCTTAGCTATAAAGGCTAGTCAGATATTATTGGATGGTACAACATACTTTGTGAATAGTTGGCAAAAAGCTGGAGATGTAACTAAGATTGATGGTGGGCAAATCAGTGCTCAAACAGTTACTGCAACACAAATAGCAGCAAATGCTATAACAACTGACCAACTACAGCTTTCTAGGCTCGATACAAATGAACCTACTAAAGAAGGAGCCTTATACTACTGGACTCCTGATGATACGCTAAGGTTCATTGGACAGACAGGAGAAAAAGGATACATTCCTCGATATCCTTTAACTAAATACAATGCGCCTCCTGAAACTATCTTGCCAAATCCATGTTTTGAAGAAGATGTTGATGGGGATGATATTCCAGACTATTGGACACCACCTTCTGGAACAAAAGGTACAGACTATGGTTCTTCAAGCTCTGCCTATAAAGGCAAGAGATGTATTTGGAGTAAGATTTCAACAAGTGGAACATACAAAGAATGGCAATCAGTCAGCATACCAGTGAGACCTGGACAAAAACTGTATGCAAGATGTTATGCAAAAGCTGACAATTCTTATACACCAGCTGGAGGAATCATACACATTGCTTGGTATGCTCCTGATGGTTCTTCATATCTTAATGAAGTACAATCCTCAGTTAAGACTCTAGGCACATCTTGGGATTATCACGAAGTAACTGCTACAGTGCCCACTGATGGCACATATCAAGCAAATGTTAGATATGCTAGAATACATTTGTATGCTGGAACATCAGCTACTTACACTACATATTATGATGATGTCGTTTTTAGTGAAATAAGAGCGGCAGTGCCAACAACTGGAATAGTTAACGCCCGTGCTAAGACTACAGGAACAGCCGAAGCAATAAGAGCAGGAACTTGGAACAAAATGTATTGTGCAATAACGGTTCCAAATGAAGATTTCGAAGTGTTAATTTGCCACATTCATTTGACAACTGGTCTTTGGATTGGTTCGGACGGATACGCAAATGAATTTGCAGTAGCAGTTAAAAATGAGTCAACAGGTGAATTCTATCCATCCAGCGACCCCGAACAATGCCCTCCTGGATGGATAAATGCATGGAATGAAGTGAAAAGCACAGCTCTTTACAATTATTGGACATTTGTTATAACAATCCCAAAGAATATAAAAGGTAATACAATTGATGTTTATGTGTACAATTTCGGTATCTATGATCCAATGAACGGCATGGTTAATTGGGTTATTTGGGGTCATTCACCACATACTCATAGGTAAGCGCTTACTCAGAAGTCAGATTGCCCACAATTTTTTTTTCCCCCTAATATGAACTTCACTTCTGACATGCCTTGAGTAGCAATTATTTAATGTTTCAGACTTCTAAACGTTCTCGAAGTCATAGTCCATCTGGACCGACCTCGACAGCCTCTTCAACCACTTTAAATATTCAAGCGTTACCTTTCGTTCTGAAGTAATGTGAAAGGCATTTCTTTAGCATGTGTTGCTCTTGTCTCAACATTCCTACAAGAGTTATTTGTTAACAATTAGTCTTAGATAAGCTTTAGATAAGTGTAAATCTCAATTTCATTTGGTGATATCTATGAACACTTCTGAAAGAAATGAGATACGAGAACTCAGAGACCGTATAATTAAACTTGAGACTCTGGTTGAAACAGACTTCAAACACTTGAATGAAGACTTAAAGATAATAACTGAATCTCTTCGTAAATTAAATGAAGAGTATGGAAATCTTATCCAAAAACAACACGAACTGGAAACTAAATCAAAAGAAAGTATTATGGTTTGGAAGATACTTGCAGTTGTTGTCAGTCCTTCAGTAACTGCAGTTCTTCTTTGGTTGGTAAGGACTATTCTTAATCTCTAAACTACTCTTTCTTCAGATAGAAAGTCCAAGCCATTGCAGTTAAAGGAAATGTGAATTTAAGTGCTTCTACTGATGTGTTGGTCATTTCTTGATTATGCAGGAAAGCTCCAATAACAGCAAAAGCAAGTGAAACTATAGTAATGCCTGCTGAAATAAGAGCAAGAACAAATGGCTTGTCTCTTTCAGATACAACCTCTTTATCTTCTGACACATTTATCACCTCTTTATAATCTTACACCTTCTAATTTAAAGTTTATGGGTTTAGATAGAAAAATCTTCCCTCTCTATGAAACAACCAAGCAAAGAAGTTCAAGAATTTAGCAATAGCATTTCCTAGCTTGCATGGACTTGGAACTGGGTTTATAGGTCCATCAGGTATAATCTCATACATTATTTGGTCTATCTCACTATCACCATAAGCTACCCAAGCATAACCTTCCATACCCCAAGAAGTGCCCCAGGAGTTTCTGACCAACCAAGCTTGCAAATCATCACTATAGCCAACAATTGCAATAGCATGTCCACCTAATATAGGATCTGTGTCTCCAAGACTGTGATAAACTCCTTCTTTATAGTTAATAAATGATTGGTGGACTGTCATTACTCCTACAAGAGCTTCTTTGTTTAACAACTGTTTCATTTCTTCTCTTTCAGTTACTTCTCTGTAGGACCTTAGTCTCTTCCCTGTCTTAGTCCAGTCAGGGCAACGACCTTCTCCACAGAGATGATCTAGTCCATCATAAGGGCAACAACTTTCTAAAGCCACTCCACTCAAGGCTTTGTTGAGTACATTCTCCATTGTATTGCCAAGTGCACAATATCCTCCTGAACAAACAAACAAGTCTCTCTCACTCAAGTCTATTGGATCATTTGGATTGTTTTCTGCTATTCTTATGCAAGTCTCCCAGGCCCCAATTGTTCCAAAGGCAGTGCAGGAACCACATGAACCCTGATCACGAATAGGAGAACAGAACGGTCTCCAATCACTGTTTCCCATGTCTAACACCACTTGAAATCCTATGCTGTGTTTCAGGGTCTAAATGGGAAGGAGCAGTGTCTCCTAACTTATAGTCTGCTTTCCATTCAACAACATCAACTGGAACTCCTTCTACTTCATCTGGAAGTCTAGCATTTATAGGTAAGGCTGACAGTGGTTTCTTCTGAGAAACAAAGACAACAATTGCTTTCCTTCCAGTCCTCTTTCCTTTAGTTATTTCTTCTCCTACATTAGCATTCAGCACATTAGGATATTTTCTAAGTTCACTGAAGTGCTTCTTTAAAATTTCAAACACTTTATCCATGCTTATCACCTCTTACCTGTTCTCTGCTCTATATTTATGTGTTTTCTTGAAATCTTCTTGGAGTGCAAGTCTTCAACCAACTGGAATTTATGAAGCATTCTAACTACAAAGGATGCCTGACTTTCCTTCTCCTCTTGTTCAAATCCATCCTCATTCAGGACATACAACTTGCCATCCTTTTTATTGATAAACACAAATGGCTTGCCAGGATACTGTATTAGAAAGAAGTTGGGGCACTCCAGAACAGTGACTGCCTTTGCATTTTGTAGCTCATACACTCTCTTTATAAGAGATGCATCCAAGCTTTCTACTTTAATTCTTTTGTAGCTAAATACTTGAAGGATAGAACCATGGAATTGTACAGGAGTAACAAGATTTAGACTAACCTTTAAGAAACTAGTATCTTGAAATGGTAGACCTGATAGTCTACAGGACCTATAGTTATTACCTGTATTTAGAGTAGAATCTAGAGAATTAGTGTTCTTAGAATACAAACCAGATAGTTTGTAGGACCTATAGTCCTTATTCATTAACTTCCCTCCTGTTCAGAAGAGATTGCCCTATAGACATATCCCTTCAGATATTCTTTGGTAGGTACTATTCCCAACTCCACCTTGCTCCATTGCTTCTGTACCATTCAATAGTTTTCTTGAGTCCTTCTTTGAAGTCTGTGAATTCTAGACCACCAGTTAGTTGATTAAAGAAGGAATTATTGCAGAGAAGCTCATCTACATCATAAGGTCTTAACCTATTGCTATCTATTTGTATGCCCCAATTAGTTGTACTAAGCACTTCTGCAATGTTCTGTGCTATTTCCTTTACAGACCAGTTTAGTCCTCTTCCTAAGTTTACTACTGTTCCCTCAATATCAGGAACTTGCATTAGTTTAACAGCACCTAGAGAAGCATCATCTACAAAAGTAAAGTCTCGTCTTGCATCTATATTGCCTAGAGTGAGGATAGGTCCTTTGTGGATAAATTGAGAGATAATCTCTGGAATAATGTAAGGTTGACACTCTCTTGGGCCAAAGCAATTAAATTGTCTTAAGATTACAACAGGAACTCCCTTTTCCTTCCAGAGAATAAAAGCTGACCTGTCTGCTGCTAGCTTAGATACAGCATAGATACTATGAGGCAACAAGGGATGATTTTCATCCATTGGAAGATACTTTGCTGTGCCATATACCTCTGAAGTGGAGTAGTGCAGAATTCTTTTTACTCCCGCTTTCTTACTTTCAAGAAGAACTTTCATTGTCCCTAGTGTATTCACTTCAAACATAACATTAGGGTTCTGATATCCTTTAGGTATGTAAGGTTCAGCAGCCAAGTGAAATACATATTCTATACTATTCTTGTTAAGGATGTAAGTCAACAGTTCTTGGTTTCTTATGTCTCCTTCTATTAGTTCAGCCTTTGTTCCTTCTAAGTTTTCTTTTCTTCCTGCAATAAGATTATCTAGTACTATAATATGACAATTCAACTTCTCTAGTTGTCTAACTAATGAAGATCCTATGAAACCTGCTCCACCAGTCACTAGCACATTACTACCTTTCAGATCACTCATTCTTGATCAGTCTCCTTACTACTTGAGCTATTTCCTTCACATCTTCTTCAGACAGATTGTTATGTATAGGAAGTGTTAATCCATGGTTAGCTACCTCTTCTGCATTTTCAAGATGTGCATTCCTGTCAAATGGAGGTTGTTTGTGAAGAGGTATCCACATCGTCTTAGTTTCTATTCCTTCTTTCTTAAGTTCCTGACAAAGTTTCACATTGTTCTTAACTAGTATAATAAACAAGAAGTAGTTGTGTGTTGCCCATTTAGGCACATGCTGATACTCTACTAAGTCTCCAAGGATGTCTTTATATGTCTTAGCCTTCTCATTTCGTTCTCTAACGAACCTGTCTAGTTTCTTTAACTGGACTAGACCTAGTGCTGCTTGAAGTTCAGGCATTCTATAATTGAAACCTATTCTTTCATGCCTATATTCATACCACTCTTTCTTTCCATATCCTTGATTAGCAATAGACTTCATCATCTCATAAAGTTCTTTGTTATTAGTAGTTATTGCTCCTCCTTCTCCAGTAGTTATTACTTTAGCAGAGTGGAAACTGAATGTGTGAATGTCTGCTTGCTTTCCTACATATTCTCCTTTGTATTTAGATCCTAATGCTTCAGCAGAGTCAGCTAGCATTATCTTCTCATTCTTTCTTAGTTCATCATAGTCTACAGGAAGTCCACCTACATCAACTGGAACTACTATTGGTACTCCTCTGTAGAAGCTTAAGTCTGTTAGTATATTGAATGTCTTCCTATCACAGTCTATAAGATAAGACAGTCCTTTCTCACTCATCTCATGTACAGTAGCTCCAGTAGCAAAGAAGGTTAGTGTAGGAACTAGAAATCTCATTGGATACTTAGCTTCTCTCAATGCTTGCATAGCACATAGCAAAGCAGATGTACCATTATTGACTGCAATTGCATACTTAACTCCAAGAAGAGAACTTAGTTCTTTTTCAAATTGCCTAACTAGAGGTCCATTTCCTCCTATCCAAGTAGACTTAACTGCTTCCTTGACAGCTTCTATTTCTTCTTCCTCTATTCTAGGTTCAGCCCAGTGTATTTGTTTCTTCATTTCTAATCCCTTCTAGTTTCTTATTTACTTGCCTCCAAATCTTTAGCTAATTCAACCATCTGTCTACTTCTTTCTTTTTTCCTTATGACCGGGATTCCTATATAGATACCCCATGGGTCTAGACTTTTAGTTACAAGAGAGCATGCCCCTACTGCAGTACCTTCTCCTATAGTCACGTTTGGAAGTACAGTTACATTGGCTCCTAGTTGTACATACTTCTCAAGTATTATCCTACCATTAGTCACTTTCCTATACTTTATCGGTATAGTTGGGTTAGCAAGATATTCTCCAGAGAAGTCATCTGTACCACATATTAAGGAGCATCTTTCAGAAATGCCAGCATAATCACTTATTTTACAGTAACTATCTCTAGAACCAGAGATGCTTGTGAATCTTGTTATATGTACATAATTACCTATATCAACTGTTGTTAGAATAACAACAAAGTCATCTATTGCTACATGGTTTCCAATTGAGACTATGGAAGGGTCTCGAATAATAGCCCTAGTTCCTACTCGTACATCTTTTCCTACTGACTTGAAGCCCATCTTTCTAAGTTCATCTTCTGTGTAGTATTTCATTCCTAGTTTGTTCATCACATATAACACCCGCCATTTACATTGATTACTTGTCCTGTTATGTAACTAGCTTCCTTTGAACATAGAAATAGCACAATCCCAGTAACTTCATCTTTAGTAGCAAATCTTCCTAAAGGAATATTCTTCTCATAAGCTTTCCTTAACTCTTCATCTATTCTCATACTCATTCCTGTCTGAACATATCCTAATGCAATGCAGTTCACCGTTATATTCTTATTTGCTACTTCTTTAGCTACTGTCTTAGTAAATCCTATAAGTCCTGCTTTTGTTGCTGAATAAGCACATGTTCCAAAGACTCCCATTTGTCCAACAACAGAAGAGATATTGATTATCCTTCCAAAGCAAGCTTGTCTCATGTGTGGCAATACGTGTTTGGTACATAAGAATGCTCCTGTGAGATTAGTATTTATGACTTCATCCCAATCTTTCTTCTCCATTTTCCAAGTAACAGCATCCTTGTTTACACCAGCATTGTTTATCAGCACATCTATCTTTCCATAAGTCTTTATAATTACATCTACCATCTTCTCTACTTCATCTTCGTTTCTTATGTCTGCTTTGTATAACATTATTTCTGCATTACTCATCTGTCTTAATTCTTCCTCAGTCTGGAGTGCTGTGCCATAGTCTGATTTATAGTTCAGCACTAAGACAACTTCTGATAAAGATTTAGCAAAATCCTCTGCTATCCACTTTCCAACTCCTTTCGTTCCACCAGTTATCAAGACTACTGTTTTCATTTTCTCACTTCCATATGATTCCAACAAGTGCAAAGTCTCTCCACACTTCTGCTTTAGATTGATAACCAAACATGTTAAGAAACTGCTGGAAGACTTTAGGTGTCCAGCAATACTTATGTTCAGGATCAGCTTCCATATCGTGTTGTGTAAAATCAGTCCAAAGGATAACGGCTATTCTTGCTGTTCTTAGCATTTCTCTCACTGCTATAGCAGGATTCTCTAAATGCTCTATTACAGATATGCCTATGACATAATCAAAACTATTAGATTTAAAAGGAAGAAAGTGAGCATCAGCTTTCACATCTGGTTTACCTCTAATGTCCAAACTAACTGTGTTAATAAATACATTCCTAACAAAATCTTCTCCTGCACCTACATCTAACAAACTGCAATTACTATCTTGTATTTTTTCTTGTAAGAACTGAAGGATCTGCTCCTTAGGTCTCATTTTTTTCCCTCCTTTCTCTTGTCCAAACTACCACGTCTCCAGAACAAGTTTTCCTCCTTTCTTCACATATCCGACCTTGTATAGTTCCTCAAAGGGTATCATATCGTGTTGTGCATACCATTCTAATGAGTAGTGTGGTGACTCTTCTTGAGTCACATCTGCATGGTATATTTTAAGATATGGGAGAGCCCACACTTTATATCCTGCTTTCCTAGCATTCTTACAGAATTGTAAGTGTGGAGCTGGATTATCCCAATCAACTTTCTTGAACACTTCTCCTTTGATCAAGAGAAATGTTCCTACTGAATCTAATTCAACAGGTTGCTTTTCATTAGCAAATACTGGTTTTTCATAGCCATATACAACTCCTTTACATTCTACATGTTCAAACTTCCAACCATGCCAACGAAAGACATAGGTGTCATAGAAGAACTCCTCTCCATCTGAAGTTCTTCTGTACACATAAGGAGCTACTATGTCCTTATCTACTCTTATCAGTTCTTTTAGTGTCTCAGGAGGCATTTCTACTATATCAGAGTCAGCAAAGAGAACATACTCTTCTCCTTGATACATCTTCTTAAATTCATTACAGAGTCTAGCAACATAAAGGGCATTTGGTAGTAGTCTCTCAAAGACAGGTTCTTCATAGACTTCATACTTATAAGGTTCTTTCTTATGAAACTCAAGAATGATGTCCAGGGTGTCATCAACAGACTTACCATATATCCATATCCATCTAAGTTTGTCTTTTGGATAGTCTAAGTTCTTCATTGCATTCAGAAATTGAGGAAGATGCTTGGCATCATTCTTAACTAGTAGACATATCATTACTCTAGGTGTTTCCTGCAATCTTTCTAGCCTCCTTTCTACTTGTTAGAGAAGGAATTTCTTCTCCTATTCTCTCTAGAAGAGGCATCATGTACTTGTCAATAGCTATATCCCATGTCTGTTGTCTAGCATATTCAAGTGATCTCTTTGCATACAACTTTCTCTTAGATTCATTATTGTATGCTTCTTCAAGAGCCTTCGCCCCTCCGTAAGGATCAGGAATAGAAGTAATTGCATTCAGTGGAGAATAGACTAGTGCACTCGGTTTTACTAGCCACCCTACTCTACCATAGTCATTTCTTTCAGAGAGTGCAGAGAAGTCATTAAGTATGCAAGGTACTCCACATGCTTGTGCTTCAAGTGCAGGAATGCAGAATCCTTCTCTCCTAGATAACAAGAGAAACACATCAAAACAGTTGTATAGCTTACACATTACTGAAGAAGGAAATGTCAAAAGAGAAGCAAAGTAGCGGTCATTCCAAATAACTTGTTCTCCTATTCCTACTTGATCAACTAGTTCATAGAGGTTTCTCCCTCTTTCATTAGTAGGGTCTGTATGTATCACTACTTTTACATCTTTCTTAGCATCTGGATTGTTATCAAGGAAGTACTTAACTGCCAAGAAATTAGCATCCCAAGCTTTTCTGGTCTCCTCATCGTTGTTAGCTGCAACTATTCCAATTATGAAGTCTTCTGGATTTAGTGAGAATGCTTGCCTGCTTGTCTTTTTATCTAGTGGATGATATTCTTTTATATCTACACCATGAGGAACAAAGGTTGCTTCTATCCCTGATTTCTTTAGTTCCTTCTCAGCATGTCGTGAAGGAACAGCTACCCACTTGTAAGTCCTTAAGATTTCTAACCATTTATCAGGATACTGTTCATGATCTATAGGGGAGTAACAGAGAGTATAAGGTATCTTCTTAGCAAACTGATATGATACCCAAAAGTCAGCATGAAAAACTCCCAGGTCACACTTGAATCTTTTGTAGTGTTCAATAGCAGATTCAAATCCTAGTTGATCTGAAGAAGTCTTTTGAACTGGTAGGACATATAGTCCATGCCAATTTAACATTCCTCCTGGTTGTATTCCATAATATGCTGATATGAAGCCTACAAAGCCTTTATTCAAAAGTCTTGTCATAAACTCACGAGTAACAGTGCCATAGCCAGAATTGATATAAGGTGCTACTGAATGCCATAGTATTCTCATGTCTCTCCAAGTACGATTCTCTTTTATATCTTGAGCTATAGTTTGTTCTATTACCTTAGCTTCTGTTGGTTTACTCATCTTCTTTTCTCACTTTCCTTTCGATGCTTACTTTCTCTTTCTTAGCTAGTTCATATGTTGCTATTTCAGTGTAGTAGTTACCCTCTATTTTCTTTACTAGGACTTCAGTAGGGAACTCTTCATTTAATGAGAACAGTGGCTGTATCTCAAACTGTACATGTCTCTCCCAACATGTCTCTGCTTCTTCTTTAGTAGAATATATTTCTCCACAGAACTCACAACGCCAACCTTGCACATATCTTACTTTGTCTTCTTTCTTTTCTTCCAATTTCATTCCTCCTTTTTATCTATAGAAGTCATACGCAGAGATTCAAAGGCTATTCCTTCACTGTCATAAGAAAGTCCATAACCTTGTCCTTTTATCTCTACATTACAGTGAAGACATCTAAGTTTAACTATTATTGTAGGTGTAGCTGTCCTTAAATGCCACAAGAAATGTTTCTTTCCTAAGCCCGGAGCAAGTTCATACTCTATTGTGCAATCAGTTAATTTCAATGGCTCACCACAAAGAGGACAGAATGGCTGATAGTAACCTGAGCCAAGGATTCTTTGCCACATTTCTTCTAAGTTGAGACTGTTCTTCTTTTTTCTTAACCTAGCATCTAGATGTTTTACTCCTTTCAAATTAATACCTTCTAAGTTCATGACTCTAATACCTCTGTTAGTTTCTTTACAGCATTTTCCCAAGTCCAGTTCTGAGCATTAGCTAGAGCTTTACTTGCTGTCTTCTCATAAGCTTCTTTTACTTGAATAAGGAATCTCATCTTCCTATATAGATCAGAGACAGATATCAGACCTATCTTTCCTATACTTGTCTCTAAGAGATCAGCTACTCCACAGTACACTGCTCCATTGCCTAAGACTTCTTTAGATGCTCCATGTTCAAGAGCTATAACTGGGATGCCACAAGCTTGTGCTTCTAATGCAGGTAAGCCAAATGATTCTGATGCAGGTGAAATGTATACATCTAGAGATTGCAAGAAGTCTCTAACTGCTTCTCTATTGAGAGTTAGACCATTCAACTTAGCTTCTACAAATATAGGAGATATATTGTATTGCTTAGCTAGGTTAGGCAAGTCATAATGTCCTTCTTTCTCTGCTGCAATTACAAGAGTCCCTTGTCCAAGTCTGGCATATGCTTCCATTACTCTTGGTACCTGTTTCCTAATGTCATTTAGTCCTAGATATCCAAATCTAAACTCATGCCATACTTTAGGTTTAGGTGTGAAGAATGCAGTATCTACTCCATGAGGAACTACACTTGCATTTATTCCTGATTTCTTTAAAACTTTCCTGGAGTATTCAGAAGGTGTTGCTATAGTGTCAAAATAGAAGAAGTGTTTTCTATATTCAAAAGGAACCTCTTCTCCCTCTACTGGTATGTATAGGATCTTCTTACCTGTCATTGCTTCCATTTCATTTGCAATTGAGTTAAGTAACCAGAATGAATGAAATACTACAGTTGTATCTGGTTTAAACTTAGAGTAGTAATACCTTAACTGATAGGCCTTCTTCAATTCAAATATTCTTATGTTATCTGTTAGTTTAAGAGGCATACCTTCATATCCTAGACTAAGCACTTCAAAGTAGTAATCCTTAGGCATCCTTGTAAGCAATTCATAAGTTACATTACCAAAAGAACTGCCTCTGAGAGGAAAATCAGATATCCAACAGACTTTAGTCATTGAATCTCCACTTCTTGATTATCTTGCTCATTTGACCACTTTTAAGATTCCTAAAGCCTGGGAACGTGAATTTGCCCTCTATATTAGTTATTACATCTGCTCCTGGCTCTTTCTTCTTTGCTAGTCCTTCTATTGAATCTACTTCTTCTCTTACAAATAATAGGTATCTCTCTCCATCCCATATAAGCACAGACTCTTTTCCTTCTCTTAGCTTTCTCTCTGCTAGCTTCTCTAAAGTTTCTTGCTTTCCTGTATAGATGACTTTGTCTAGCACTACACTCTCTTTGACTGGTTCTAAGTTTATCCAAGTAGAGAATGCATAGAACCCTACCTCACAACTCTTCCCTGCCTCATTAGCTTCATTAAGTCTCATTATTAATTCTTCTCTAGAGAAAACAACTCTGTTCTCTCTAAATGCTCTACAAGGAAAACTAAGCACTTTCCTTTCCTCCAAAGAAGAGGTCAAGAGTAGTCTTTGGTTCTTCTCTCTTCTTCTTTCTCTTTTCTTTTTCTTGCAATTCTGGTTTCAAGTTCTGTTTAACTTCTTCCCATGTTATATCTAGTGATTCTAGGAATTTCTCTATCTTAGGTTTCACAGTCAGCTTTAGCATTCTGGGATAGTCTACTCTAATCCACTCTGGTAGGGTAATTGAAGAATCAAAAGCTATCACATTTAGATTCTTTAACTCCTTCTCCAGTTCTTTTCTCTCAACCTCTGTTTTCTTGTGACTTCTAGGATACACTTCTTCTAGACTAGGAACTTGTATGTATAACCTAAGAGGCTTGGAACCATACTCATAGTGAGTTCCCAAATATTTGTTAGCATTCTCAGCTGCTCTCTTCTGTATAGGATTCTTCTTGTATCCTCCTCTCAGTGGTTTAGAGATTGCTGAAGGTACAGCTATCTTTTCAAACGGGAGTTTGTCAATGGTGTTTAACTCATTAGCTATCTCCTCAATAAGTTCCTCTTTAGATTTCTCTGTTAGTACTGTCTCAATTAACTTCTGTTGAAGTGTACTAGCAAACTCTGAAGTATCACTTCTCTTGATATCAAATCCTTTCACATCTAACTTTGTCTTCCCATCTTTAAGGATTATTTGTCCACAGTATCTCTTCTTAGCAGCTTTTCCTGTAGCTCCTTTTGCCATAAAGAACTTACTGTATATCTTCTCTAGCTTAATCTCAAAGATGTTCTTCTCATCTACATTAAACTGATAAGTGAACTTAGGTATCCTTCTCATGATTTCATCTTGTAGTCTAATCCCTTCATTGTATGCTTCTCCATAGTTGTTCTTTCCTGTACATACAAAGATACTATCTGTATCACCATAGATTACTTGCATTCCTAATTCAGTAGCTATATCTGCTGCTAGTCTAATCATCCTCTGTCCAAATGCAGTAATTGCTTCTGCTACTTCTAAATTATGCTTCCTAGACCTGTATCCAAAAGCTCCATACACTGCATTTGAAAGTACTTTGATTACTTCTTGTTTGATATCTAGCAACTTCTTCTTTTCAGGATCTTTCTCTATTTCTATCTGCTTTCTTAAACTATCTCTCAAAGCAGTGAAGTCATCAAGCATCTCTGGGAACAAACCTCTAGGCTTCTTGAGGAAGATCCACGACTTAGTGTTTTCAAGATTGCTAAACTTGTATACTTCAGCTTTCTTAGGAATAAACTTGGAATCAACCACATAGGTGTCAGTGTCTATATTGAATGTTCTAATGATAGATGGGTATAGAGACTTGTAGTCTAGGCAGATTACCCATTTGTGTAGACCAATCACTGGATTAACTACAATAGCACCTTTGTAGCTTTGTTTCTCATCTTTCTTGTTAGAGAACTTAGAGGGAAGAGGAAATGTCCTTCTTCTCAATGCTTCTGTATCTATCATCCTCTGAGTAGAGAAAGCATCTTCTAACCTTACACCTACAGTCTTCCTCAACTGGTCTAAGAAGCCTATCAAGTCATTCTTCCCATCTAGTTTCACTACTAGTTCCACATCATGTTTATTATATTCAAGAACTACTTGTGGTGCTTCTTCCCACACTTTGACTATATTAGGAGCTATAGGCTTTCCTTGATAGGTTACCTTCTTTTCTTCCTTTCCTAAGAAAACTTCAACCACATAGTCAAGAGTATAGCTCCTCAATTGTGTTCTTGCTACCATTCTTATACAGTCTAGAATGTCTATCACTTCTCTACCATCTAGCAACAGTCCTTCCCTAGACCAGTCCACTCCACGTATTCTGTGTTTCTTAGTTACTACCTTTCCCACAGAGTAACCCAAATCGGATAAAGCAGACAAGTAATTGAACTCTGTGTGTAATCCTCTTCTGAGTGCTTCCTGTCTTATATTCAATAGGTCAAAGTCTACATTATATCCAGTAATTACATCAGGATCTCTCTCTTTGACATAGTTAAGAAATCCCTTCATCATCTCTTCTACTGTTCTACACCAGATTATCTTCCAAGAGTCTGTCTCTTGTACTTTCAAATCATATTCGTTGAGATACCAAGTATAATATATCTTCTCATAAGAGTCATAAGCAGTTAAGCATTTAATAAATTCATTAGCTCTCATCCTTCCTGGCTTAACTTGTCTTTTAGACCATACTTCTGTGTCTATGTATATTTTCCTTAGAGGAATATTCAAATCCTCTTCTAATGGTACTGGATTGCTTTCATCATACCAGTCAATTGCTCCTCTTATCCCCATGTCTATTAAAAATCTAAGTTCAAAGAGCACATCTGCTTCTCTCACTGCTGCTTGAGCAAACTGAGCTTGTATAGTTCTCTTTATCTTAGGTACAAAACCAGGTATGTATGTGTAGATCCTGTATAGCTTTCTATTTCCAAACTCTACTAGCTCATACTTCTCTATCTCTGGCATCTGAAAGATATAGTTTGCATCAGACTTAACTGCAGGAATAGTATAGAAGTATGGCTTGAATCCTTTGATAGCTAACCTGTGTCTCTTTAAGTCTGTGTCTCTAACCCATAGATAGATTGTAGGTCTATACTTCTTAGGATCTGTCTCAGAAAGACTAGGATCTACTACTTCATCTTTATACTTAATTGCAGTCCAGACACCTTTAGTGTTTCTCTTCATCTTCTTTTCCGCCTGGTCCTAACTTCAAAGTTGTAGGGATATTGTCAGGGAACCCATAGTCTACTAGAGAAGTTTGTTTATGCTTCTTTCTCTTCTTCTTTGTTTTCTCTTCCATTGAGTATCCACCTGAGCATCTCTAGTCTCTTAGGTCCTAGACCAGGACATAGCTTCTTTAGTTCTTCATCAGGCATCTTACAAACTTCCTCAATAGAATTTACTTTACTAGCTATTAAGTCTGCTTTCTGCCTACCAAATCCAGGAATCATACTTAATACATCAGAGAGTATAGCTTTCTTAGTTTTCTCTTTACTCTTCTCTGGTATAGGTCTCATTGACAATGCTTTCTTATCAGATGAATAGAAGAGATATGCTAGTTGGTCTACAAAGGGTTTAATGTTATGTCCTTTTCCTGGTATCACTAACACAGAAATACCCATCAAGACTATACTAGCTATAGCTCCTCTAATTGTTCTCTCCACAGCAGGAGAAGATAAGAAACTATCATCCCATCTCTCTATTATGAGTATAGGTCTCTCAAATGCGTGTTTTAAGTTAAACATCTGTTTCCAGATATGCTTGTCTCCATGTACTATAGAGTTATAGAAGTCATTCAATGTCTTCCTCTCTATTCCTATATTAGAGAAGCAATAATCTGATACAGGTAAAGACTTGACTATCACATAGATTCCTTTCTCTCGTTGCAGCCTCTCAGGAATCTCTGGAGGCTCATGTACATCTACATATAAGATAGTAAGTCCTTCCTTGTTAGGTTGTATCTTGCTAAGTCCATTATTAGTTGGAGTAACTTTAACTCCTGAATTATTCTGTTTAGTTTCCTTCTCTGGAAAGAGACTCTTGTCAAGTTTAATTTGAGACATATTTAACACCTCAAAGAAAAGAAAGGGAGTGGTTATCTGAGTTTCTTCCTGTTCAGAGGGAGTTCAGTACAGTTCTCACAGAACATCACTAGACTCTCAGGCTTGAGCTTGTACTTGGTTCTTATTGGACACACCACTTTCTCATTGCCTTCCCAGATACAGTAATAGACTTGAGGGCTTTCATCTTCCTTTGGCATTTCTATGCAGCCTCCTCTCCACCTTCTTCAGTGGCTGGCTTAGGTCCTTTTGGTGGTAAGTCTACATAGCCTTTGTCTTTCTCTAGTTTTACTACAGCCATAGCTGCATCTAATCCAGGATATCTATACCTAGAGAATCTCCTAACTCTCTGTCCATCTGGTGCATATGCTTTCACTTGATCTGCTAGTGGCTTGTACAATCCAAAGATGTGTTTAATATAGTAGAGGATATTCCTTCCTCCCCAAGGATCTCCTGTTCCAAACTGATATGTAGGAGACATAGGGTTGCTAGTGATGTGGTCTGTTATTAGAATAGCTATGTCTGCTCTCCTTGCAATTGGATAACAAGCACCTAGTATTGCAGATACTATGCTTGTCCTTGCAGGAAAGTTCTGGGTTGCTGCAGCTATCTCACTCTTGATTGGTATAGTTATAGAGTCTATTATTAGTAAACCAAATTCTCCTGTCTTCACTTTCTGGTAAATAGGAGCCTTCTCCAACCAATCTTTGTCTTTGCTTGTTGTTGTGTCTACTTTACTTTTTCCTTTTCCTTGTGCTATCTTCTTTTGTGCTTCTGTAGGATACTTAGTTATCACTGAGACTCTAGACTCTTCTATATGTATATCCAATTGCATACCAAAGAGTTCTCCAAGGTCAAAGATACTAGGTACATGTATTATCTCTATCTTCTTCGGATCACAGTCAGGCCATCTCTTCTTGAAATATCCTGCAAACCTGTCAACAGTGTCTTCAGTAAAGAAGAATCCTTCTGTATCTAAGTAGAGAGCTTTCTTCCCTAGTCCTCCTGATTTAACTGGTCTAGTGCACATGCATGCAAGTTGGTAGCATAACCAAGTCTTACCTAAGTTTGGTATTCCAAAGACTAGAGTAGTAACTGAAGTCTTTAAGCCACCTACTAGAACTTCATCCAATGCTTTGCATCCTGAAGAAATTACTGCCATCTTTTAAACCTCCTTAGTGAGGATGGGATTACTCCCAGAGATCCCATCCTTCCTCTTCACTAGTTTCTGTTTCTCTAGCTGGTTTACTTGCTTCTACTGGTGCTTCTACTGTCTCTCCTGGTATTGGATAAACACTTATTCCATTGATAGAGTAGTGTTCTTCAGTATCGTCATCTCTCTTCCAAGATCTAGGTCTACCAAAGACAATTACCTTTGAATATTCTCTGAATGCTAGTGGGAAGTCTTTAGGTATGAAAACTCTTACTGTGTCTGTCATTCCTGAGTCTACATCTACTATTGTGATATTTCTAGAACCTGTCTTTGGGTTAATCTCCGGGTCTATGAAGTCCACAATTCCTGTGACCATTATCCAAGGATCTTTAGCATTCTTAGTATCTGCAACTGCTTTCTCTAGTTTATCTAGTGTGTATTCTCTAGAACCTAACGCTTCTCTTATCCACTGTTCATAGTTTATATCCATAGTTATACTCTTGAATCCTTTCTCTCCTTTCTGTACTCTAGGTGGGTTGAGAATGTAGTGGCTTCCCTCTGCTTTGATAGTAGCTTTGAACTCTACTGGAGTAAAAGGTCTATAAGTGAACTTAGAAGCAAATCCTCCCCACAGAGTCATTTGGAACAGCTTTGCTTTCTCATCTCCTTCCTTCTTAACTATACCAAAGATATCTCTGACATATCTATGTCCTATAATTGGCTTATGGAAATCAGGGTTCTCTACTTCTTCTCCCCGTCTGTTTCTAATTGTAGGTCTCCAGTCAAGCGGAGTTCCATTTTCATCCACATAACCTTCTATCCTTGCATTCTCTCCTTCTTCATCAAAGTATCTCAGTGCTTTCCTTCTCATCTGTTCTTTGATGTCTCTAATTGCATCTGCACCTAACAGGAATCCTCTGAAAACTACAGGTTCTTTTCTTGCTACTGGCTTCCCTGTTCTCTCTGCAAAAAGTAGAGCACTTACTTTCCTTCTGAATCTACCTTTGATTATATTGTCATTGTCTGCAGAGCCTAGTTCTTTTGCTTCTTGTTTAGCTTTCTCAAGCAGTGGTCTCAACTGAGCAACTGTTTTACCAGTAGACTTAGAAAAAGCCTTTAACAGAGCTTCTTCCTCTTTCTTGTCCATCTTTCCTATTCCTCCATTTTATTTTATTTCTTTGTCTGGGCTATTTAAATCTTTAGATTTGCAAGACAGTGGTACACATCCTCCCAAGTCTGGTCAGGTTTAAGTTTTAAACCTCCAAACCCTGGATGTCCACTTGCCTTGAAACCATGAGCAGTCAAATGCTCATACACTAAAGTAGCTAATGTACCTCTTATGCTACCTCTTCCAGTAGCAGAGTTTATAGCTACAATAGTGCGTTTGTCAGTATCCCACATTTCCCAAGCTAGAGTTCTCTCTATCTTGGTCTCAGACTGGAACGCCCAGACTCTTATTCCATTTCTGAGTTGTATGGGACTTGTCTCCCTGTAGATCCTTTCTCTTTCACTCTCAACAAGTTCTTTAGCAGACTTAAGAGAGGAATCATTGATTAGATCCCAAGGTGACTTTGCATTGCGTAATATAGCATATCCTACGTACCATTTCTCAGGTATCTTACATACTGCATTGATGCCTGAACTTAATCTTAAATACAGAGGATAATTAGAAGTCTCTAGCTTTCCATATCTCTCTCTTGGAGTAACAGACTCTTCCAGTAAGATAGGAAATTCTCTCCATATCTCTGGAGGTATAAGTTCTGGTTGTCCGTCTCCAACGCAATTGTGGGAAAGAATTCCATTAGCTAAGAAGAAATTGTTGGTAGAGGCCCAGTGTATGTCAAATACTTCTTCTCTGCCCTCATAGTCTATGCTTTCAATCCTTTCCAAACCAATTTGTGAACTTTTAAATGACAACTTGGGCAGAGTATAAGCAAATTCTCTGGCCTTCCATCCATCTTGTCTCTGTTTATGTGATGAATGTTGAGTTTGCCTTTGTTGCCACAAAGTTGACATTTGTACCCGACCTTCTGATACAAAAGGTTTCTCCATTCTTTTTTCTTCATTTCCCAATGATATGGCTTGGCTGAAGTTCCACCTTTCCAATTTGGGTTTTCTCGCCCACTGTGTGAACCTGTATATTTGCCAAGGTTCTTCAAGTTTGCTTTGCCTGAGCATCTCATTGAGCAATATTTCTTTCTTGAAGATTTCTTTACCGTAAACTCTTTCCCACATATTGGGCACATTCTCGTCTCTCGATGACTGAGATTGTGAAGAAGAATTCGTTCTCTTGTTCCATTCTTCATAGCTGCTTCTCTGAGCTTCTGTCTTTTCTCTTCTGTAATTGATGCTTTCACTCTCCCAAGCCACCAGCTCTTCCAGCTGGGATTTCCGCTTAATAGTTTTAAGACTTGGCGTGCTTTCTCTAAATTCTTCCTGTTTGCTTCTAACTTTCTTTGAGAAGTCATCTAAACTCCTCAAGTATACCACCAAGTAGTCTCCAATATTTAAGTCCTTTGCTTCAACAAGACCTCTTTGTGTAAACAGCCTATGCTCAGGAGTTACTAATATCTCTCTCTTTCTGGTAGTGATTCGCAGCAGTTCTTTCCGTCCTTTAGGTATTGTAAACAGTAAATTTTTACAAAGCTTTCCATGTTCATCTAGACCTATTCCAGAATCCAAAGTATTAAGATCTTTGATTTCAATTTGCCCACTTGGAGTAAGTATTTCCGTGTCCTTGGACAGGCAGCCAACTACTACTTTCCATCTATGTTCTTGTGGAATTAATTCTTTAAAGAGAGTATAGACAATAACAGAAGCAGGTGCTTCTCCATAGATAAGCTGGTAACTTCTCTTTCCTTCAGGAGGGTGATTTGGATGGTGGTCTATTGCTAAACCAACCCATTCAGGATTAGCTGGTACCATATCCACACAAACATCTGGTGGAAGCTCTAGTTGTTCTTGCCCTTGAACTTTATAAGGAGCAACAGGCCACTCTCCAAAGTCATCTGGAGCCCATACTTTGTTTATCTTAAACACATAAGACATAAGTACTGCAGAAGTTACACCATCTGCATCGTCATGCAGAGCTAGTTTCTTTATAGGTTCTATTTTCTTCTTTAATTCCATAATCTCTTTCTTGCTTAATACCTGCAAAGCTTCCATCCTCTAATACTTATCTTTTCTTCTAGTCTTCCCTCTTCCTTTGTATTTGGTCTTGTTTCGGAGATATAAGCCTTCTTGTAAACTGTGAGAAAAGTTTCTGCATGCTAGGCTCTGAGGACATTCTTTGCAATCTAATCTAGTACCATATTCTCCAAAGCACTCAAAGTTGTTCTTGCATAGCTTCTTTTCTTTTTCTGATAATGTATCTTCTGACTCCATTACTTCCTTCTTCCTTGTAGATTCTATCTACTTCCTTAGAGCATTCTTTACAGTAACCACCATTCTCAAGATACTCTGATATGTCTATAAATTTGAGACAAGCATTACATTGAGGTTTCATATCAGACACTGTTTGCATCTTTGATGACCATACATCTTCTCAATTAATGTTGAAATTTCGTTGTTGTCTTTTTCTAGCCAAGGTATATATCCTAGAAAAGAAAGCATCTTGAAGGCATCATTGCTACACAATGCATAACGTGCACAGCCTTCACAGACTTTATCTTTAGGATTGAATTTATTCTTTAGAAAGAAACAGAACACACGAATAGTCTCTTCATCCATATATCTCTCAACTAGATGATCCATGTTGGTCCCTTTGCAGCTCTTACTGTAGGCTTCTCTTCTATTTAAATCCTCTTGTGATTGTGGAGATATGGTCTTGTTTCATTTTCTTGCATTATCTTTCTAAGTATGTCTTCAATTGGAATATCTAAATCATGTATAATATGAAATAGCCTCACAAGAGCATCTCCTAGTTCTTCAAAGGCTTTCTCCTTGTTGTCATCTCTCCACCCAGATTCAAAGGAGTCTGTCAGTTCATCTATAGTTGCTAAAAGATATGGAGGATACATGTCCCAGGTAACTAGCCACCCTTTCTTGTTGGCAGCCTCTCCACATTTTTTTATATATTCTTGCAGATCCATGCTATTCCTTCCTTTCAGATGGGAGTGGTTCTCCTTCAAAGTACTTCTGTTCAGCTACAAAGCCACAGTTCTTACATTTCTTTAATCCTTTCCTACAAGTAGGGCATTGGTCTATGTCTGTTGACATGCACTTGGGGCATCTCATTCCTTGGATCTCCTCCTAAGTAAAATTATACACAAGAGAGAATAGTTAGCTAAGTCTATAAGAGTATCCTCTAGATTCTCTAGTTTGATTGCATCCTGATATTCTGGGTCTTCTAGTTTAGAAGCCAAATTGCACAGTCTACTCCACTTGTCTGAGAGCCTAACCAAGCAACCTTTCCAAGCTTCCACTCCAAAGCGTTCTGATTCTAGAAAATTACCAAGAGGGTCTCCTAAACCATATCCTTTATTCTTTATGTTGTGTATTTCTGCCATCTTAATTAGTAGAGTGTAGAAGTCAGGATGTCCACTCTTGAAATGCTTTCTCAATTCAGCAGCTAGTTCTTCTATTTCAGTATTCTCAACCATGCATATTCCTCCTGAGAGTGATATATGATTATCTTGTGGAACCATAATCTCCTTTGCCCATTTCGGTCTATCCAGATCCGTTCCTTTAAACGTCTTTCCACTCTAGGAACGTCTTCTGAAGAAATTACTAGAGTATCTCCTGTAAAGAAATATGGATACTTCAGCACTCCTTTTATGTTCTCTTTAATCCAATTCAATTCTTCACTTAGGTGGTCTATCACAGTAGCATCCCTACAATAAACCCTATCAGAATTCCTGTTATGAAGAAGACCAGGCAAGCTCTTGAATAGTATCTGTGCCACTGCTCTCTAATGTCTTCATTCTCTCGCCTAAGGTGATTAAGGTAAAGCCTCAATTCTTCTAATTTCTCTCTCTCCACAGACTCTTCTTTAGTCACTTTAAAAGACGGATTCTTTAGACTTTCAGGTTCAGTCTTGCTCTTCTCTTGACTCATTCATAATCCCTCTTGCTTCAAGTAGCTCTTTATATGTATTAATTGTTATCCACTTTCCTTTCAAGATATGTGCATATAGGAGATTATTCTTCGCTAAGGCTTTGAGGAGAGTCATTTCCAAGTCTCCCTCATCTGGCAAATAAGGTTCTATCTGTTTTCTATTGAAAGCATAGTGACCACAAGATACAAACTTATCAATAAGAGGTTTCTCTATGAAGTCTATTACCTTCATATCTTCCCCTACCTGCACTGCTCCAAATGGTAGTTTAGCTTGTTGGATTAAGATAGCATTTAATCCTTTCTGTGCATTAAACAACTCAGTGGGGTCAAAGAAACACACATCATCTAAATTCATACAATAGAAATCAGGCTCTTCAACTAAGTCTAAAGCTTTCTTGAGTCCTCCTCCTGTACCCAGTTGTTCTTCTTCTATAGAAGTATCCAACCAAGGTATATTCAAGAGTTTAGCATAGTTTACTCTCATGAACTTGAAGTTCTCTCTTGAAATAGCTACAATGACATGTTCAAAGTCATATGCAGTTAACCACTTCAACTGTGCTTCTAAAAGTGTCTCTCCAGTTTCTGGATGCACTATCAAGAAAGGCTTAGGTACATCTATCTGTCCTTTAAGTCTTAAGCCTTTACCACCAGCAAGAACAATAGCTTCTTTCATTTTGAATGCCTCAAACTTGGATTAAACTTTAGAGGTTGATCTAGGACAGTTTCATACTCAATGAGAAGCGGTTCTACTCTTATCCATGTTAGACCTTGTTCTTTTAGAACAATCTCTTGCAGTTTATTTGCTATCTCTTCCTTAGTCCAGTCCTTAATATCAATTGCATGTTTAATTCTAGACAACATTATCTAAGCATCTCCTTAACTTCCTTGTCCCAATTATTGAAGAGATCTCTCAATGCTTGTGATAGCAGTATGTAAGCTGGTTTGTTCTTACATGCTCTTGTCTTATTCAGATATTTAGAAGCATTAGCATAGTTACTTATTGTCTTTTCTACTATCATCAAGTCTGGTAGATCTTCGTTCCTAGCTCTCTTGCGTAGCCTGTAACAAAGTTCTTCGAGGGCAAGCATGCCATGAGATCTAACCAACTCCTCTACTATAAACAACTCCTTCTTCTTCATATCTGCTATTGTTAATAGTCTAGAGAATAGCTTGTTGATTACTTCATAATCCTCTGGTATAACCTGATCTCTACTGTTAAGTCTAGCATGTCCTTCAGCAAGAGAATCTATCATTAGGAGAACATTCTCAGGAAAGCGTTTGAAGGCAGAGAGCTTCTCATACAGTAATAGCCTGTGAGAACCATGTTCTGGGAGTTTCATTGGACCATAGTAAGTCTGAACATCCACACTTCTTATCATATCTTTCCAGCTTAGGATAATCTGCCAGTCTTCCTTCAGCAGTTTCTGTTGCTTTGCTAGCTGCTCTCTTGCTTGCCACTCTCTAGGTGACATGAGAGAGATTCCAGTTAATGATCTCCTGTCTATGAATTCATTGTATAGTGAAGTAGATGCTATCTCTTCCCAGTCTGAAGGAGTTCCAGCTACCATGCTCTTCTTTGGTTCAGGTCCTAAGTCTCCTCCAAATGTTCCTCCTTCAGAAGTGAGGTCATCTAAAGATGTAGTCTTAGTTAAACCTGCTAAGAACTGTAGAGATGCTAGTTTCAAGTAGTGAGTAGTGCACCTGCTAAGGTCTTCTACAAATATCAGTTTAGCTTGTCTGAACCTTTCCAAGTTATTCTTAGCCTCTGGACTCTTCTCTGCTTTCTTCATTACCTTAGCCATCCCTGCAGGAGTTAGTCTTCCTGAGATAACTAGTGGGTTTAATCTACTACCAAAACACTCTATTGCTACTCTATCACTTATTGTCTTTCCTACACCTGAGGAACCAAACTTCATTAACAACCACTTGTCATTGGTAACTACAAAACAAGAAGAGAATAGAGTTAGAGTTGCCCAGAACAATCCTGGTTCTCTGTAAGTATCATATGCTTGTTTAAAGAACTTAACTGTGAATGGGGACTTGTTTAGTTTCATTCTTCCTTCCTTTCCTTCTCCTGTTCTTTTTCTCTATTGGAATAGGAGTAGAGATTTTAACCTCATAGTTTACAGGATCCTCTTCTACTAGGTGGAAGCTCCAAGTGTTGTCATTCCAAGTTGTTGGATACCAAGGGAACCAAGGAATGACTTCCTTATCTCTTTGAGAGAGTGCTTTTGTTATTCTTTTTAGGATTACTGATTGAAGTATTCTCCAGAACTCCTTTGAGACATACATATCAATTGGTCTATCTATCTGCTCTTCATTGTATATCTTAGGTTCAAATTTTTGAGAGATTATCTTTGGATTTCGTAGACAAATAGAGCACTCTTCACTGTTGCTTGGTGAGTCTCCTATTGCAAATGCACAGTTACGACACATTCTGTTTTCCTTCCTCTTTCTGTTCTTGTTCTTGCTTTTGCTTTAGTTCCTCTTCTTGTTTCTTCCTAGCTTCTTCTGCCTCCTTCTTCTCTGCAAAAGAGATACCATCCACATCATAGTCATTTAAGTCTATTATCTTTCCTTCCCACTGGAAGGTGTGATATCCTAAGTATTTTTCTTTCTTAAGTCTCCTAATTAACTTCCTAAGAGCTATTTCTTTCCTCTCTTCCTTCAACTGATAATTTCTAATGTCTAGAGAATCTTTTGGTACAGCTTGTTTAAAGATACCATTGCTAAACAGTTTCCCTTTACATTTAGGACACTTGAAATACTCATCTCTTCCTTTCTTTCCTTTCCTCTTCATTTCTACCTTACAGATAGGACACTGTATTTTCACTCTTCTTTTCCTTTTCCTCATCTGCCTAAGAATTTCATATTTGGGTACTCTTTTCTGCTCAGACATTTCAACTTCTCCTCTTTATCTTTCTCACTCTTTGCCTTTTTCTAAGTTCTGCTTTCAAATCTTCAGTAGAGATCTCCTCTAATACCTTCCTAGCTACATCCTTGCTTCTCTCTTTCCAACTGTTCCAATAGTCTCTTGATTCTTCTAGCATTACCTGTTGCACTTTCAGAGACTTATAATTGACATATGTTCTATAGATAGCAAAACTACCTATGAATCCTACATTTATTAGATTGAACACAAGTTCTAAAGGTTCCATGTCTACACTTCCTAGCCTCGTTTTACTCTTGCTATTAAGTACTTGTTCTTTCTATCCCATACGGTTTCTATTTCTTGAGAGGAGATCTTGTAGGTTCTTAGGAACTGTGTGCAGAAGATTCTCCATCTTGTAATAGGATAATCACCTAAGTCATTAGATGGTTGCAAGGCTAGAAGATTCTGTTCTGGATCAAATAAGATCTTCACATTCTTAGAGAATTCGTGCCTATAAAGGATAGGTATCTTGATATATCCTTCAGATCTGATTACTAGCTTTCCTGCTCCTCGTTTAATTTCTCTGAAGGGCATAACTTCACCTCATTCCATCTCTTCTTGACTACTTCTGTCCCACCAAATCCTGCTCTCTCTTCATATTTTGACAAGTCAAGTCCAGCTAGACCTAAGTCCTCTAATCTTGCTTCACTTCCTGTTCCTACACTATAGGTTATCCTTGGGTCATCTATTATCTCTATTGCTTCTCTGTTAGCATAGAACCTTACAAATGGAGCTCCTATCTTAGTTACTGGCATAGACTTGGCTTCAGCATATCCTAGATTCTTTACAAAGCATCCTGTAGTGAGCCAATACTGTTCATGAACTGAAATATAGTATTTGCCTCCTGCCTCTCTTACCCCATAATATGTTCTATGATCTTTAAAGATCTGGTGGTTATGTCCATGTACTGCTAGTGAAGTGTGAATGTTGCTAAACATCTTACCAAGTTGTGAAGCTTTGTAGACTGTTGCTCCTGTAGAACCATGTATTGCATAGACAGAATAAACTTGCTTACCTATTTTAATCATAAAGAGTTGTCCTCTCTCTGGTCCAGGTAGTAATGGTTTAATCTTCAAAGCATCTGCTATTGACCTTGTAATTGAGTCAGTTCCCTTAGTAGCTCTCCAGAATCGTTCTTCATGGTTACCTTCTAGCATTACAATTATTCTATCCTTTATTGGCTCTAAGAGTCTGACAACATCTAGTAACTGCACCGAACCTACTTTCTCCTCTGAAGCTCCATAAGGACTTAAGCTTCCCATCTCTATCAAATCACCCATCAAGACTACTTTAATCTCTGGGTGCTTAGAAAGAAACTTGACATATTCTATGTATTGTCCAAGAGAGAAATTGCCACTACCAAGATGCCAGTCTCCCATGAAACAAATCTCACCATAGGTTTTTCCTTTCTTAGGTTTAATTTCTATGACAGGAATCTCTGACTCTTTTGTATCTAAAACAACTCCTGAATTTATTTGCATTTCCATCCTCACTCCTTTTATCTTACTAGGAAATATAAACTTTACACAATCTTGGTTATTATCTCATACTTGAGTGCTTCTTCAGCACTTAGCCACCACTCTCGTTTCTTTGTCTTGTTCTTCAAGAGAGTAGCATTAATTTTAGTCCTCTCTATTATTATCTCATCTAGCATAGCATTCAAGCGTTCCAGTTCCTCTACTCCTTCTTTCATCTCAGATACTTTACCATATGTGAATGAAGAAGTCTCATGAAGCAAGAATCTGGTATACTTGCTTGCAGTCCTAGTGCTTCCTCCCATAAGAATGAGGACACCCATGCTAGCACATAAACCTCTAGCTTCTATATCTATTTGAATGCCTTTCTTCTTTAGGTCTTCTAGTGTATTGAAAAGCAATAGACCATGGTACACTTCTCCACCAACTGAATTGAGAATTATCTTTATCTCTTTAGCTCCAGAGAAGGCTAGGTAGAGAAGTCGTTTGCATACTTTATTGCATAAGTCTTCTGTTAGTTCTCCATGTAAGACTATAGTGTTATTCTTTAGGAGAGTCATCTCTACAGTATCATCCACTTGGCTTTGTTTGCTAACTATCTCCCAAGTTTCTGGAGCTTCAGGTGTCTCTGGTTCAGGTTTTGATTTGATTCTCATCTTCTCCCAACTCCTCAAATGCTTTCCTTAACCAAGCATACAAACCTCTCTTAGATTGAAATATCAAGTTTGCATGTCCTAGCAACCACAGAGGCACATGTCCACTTCCTTCTTCAGTTGGTTGGTAGATAACTATAACAGGTTTCTTTAGTATTCTTGAAGCAAAGAAGATCTCCATTGAACTACCCATTCCAATCCTAAATAGGTAAGCTAGTACTATATCACATGCAGCTATGTCTTTCAGGTCTGTAGTTATTATCTCTTCAGCCATCTGCTTTCTCTCTTCAATTCCTTCTGGCTCTAAGTCTATCTTAGTTGGATGAGTAACCTGTTCTCTCTCCCAAGGATCATGTATCCTAAACTTTGGAGATATCTTCATTAGACCTTCTCGTAGCTGCCTTCTGTAGTCCTGGAGATCTTCAGCAAAGGAGATTGGACCAGCTAAGTAGATATGTATCTCATCCTTTTTCAGTGTCTGGTAGATGGGTACAGTACTTAGTCTCCGTTGCTTGAATATACTCTCTAGGTCTATGCTTGGCATTTTGGTTTCCTCTTTCTTCTAGGTATTCTAACTATTTCTACTCTTAATTCAGACCCTTCTTCAACAGGAACTCCTCCGATATTAGGGAAGGATTGCACACAGTGCCACTGTCCTTCCCTTTCATCATCACTTTTCAGATATATCCAGAGGAGTTTTCTTTCCCATGCTCTCCTGAACACAGGATATTCTAGTAACCTGGTAATATAACCTTTTGGTAGAATATACTTCATAGGTATGACGTTTTTCTTAACACCTAACTTCCTTACTTCCTGCCTGAAGAGCTTGTTTATCTCAGACAGTATATCCTCATATTTCTTTCCTGTTTCCTCTAACTCTTGCCACTCTTTCTCTTCAGGGTGTGACATATTTCCAGAACCTCATACTCCTCTTACTTGGATTCCTATATCCTGTTACATAATCTTCAAGGAATTCTTCAACCTCAGCCCAATCTTTTATCTTGATAAATGTAGATCCTTTTGCTGTTTCTACTCTAAGATATACACAAGTGTAAGAACCAGGGTAAACTAGTTTGTAATGATTATCATACATATGATTAAACATAACATGTCTCATTAGTCCGTTCTTAGTCTTATACAAATAACCTTCACTGAAACAGAAAGGACATTTCTTTCTACTCTTTAGTTTGTTTCCCATTCACTTTCACCTTTGTAACTACATTAACACTCTTACAGGTATTGCAATAGATAAACTCCTCTTCATCATTTAAAGGTAGAGAAAGGACTTTGACATCTGTTGAACCACAGCTAGGACATTTTCTTTCTTGCTTTGACATTTCTCTCCCTCAGTGTCTTGTAGATATTGAAAATGCTTATGATAGTCCAAATACCATTGAGTATCTGAAAGGGATTTGCAGGTGGACCAATGAGAGTTGCATTAGCTGTTAAACAAACTCCTCCTATTAGACTGCACACTTGTGATTCCAGGAAATGCTTTCTGCTTAGATAAAGTGTAGCTAACACTAGTCCCATACCAAGATATCCCACAGCTTCAATTATCACTTCTGTCCCTCCTTATTATTTGACTCATGGCCTTTTTCAGGGTTTCTTCGGAACAACATCTTTAGGCTTTCTCCTGACAAAGTTCATTGGGTTAGTGAGATACTCAAGAGTCTGCTTTGGTTTCTTTATATGTCTCAACTTACGTATCCAGCCTTCAGGATATGAGATAACGGTTACTCCTGCTTTCTTCAGTGCATCTTCTTTCTTCTTGTCTGCCTCTTGCCTGTTCCACATTCTATGCCACACAGAAGGAGATATCTCAACAGCCAAGTCTAGCTTAGGGAAGTAGAAGTCCAACCAGCAATAGGTACCATTCAACTTAACTCTTACATTATGCCAATAGTCTAACCCTTCTCTGTATCCTAACCTGTCAAAGTACTGCTTAGCTGACTTCTCACTTGAAGTGTAGAATGTAGGTGAACGATTTGGCTTAGATCCTACCTTACTGCAGAATTTCCTGAAGTTAGCACTCACTGCTGTTGAAGTACGATACTGCTTCTTGCATTTCTTGCATAGCATGTATGCATAGCCATCTCTAGAGTGCATGTAAGGCAGATTGTAGGTACCACATGATGGACATGGATAGCTAAGCTCTTCAGTAGGTACTTTAACTTTCTTCATTTTCCACATCTATCCTCTTAGCTAGTTTACGTACAGCCAAGGTATCAGCTAGCTCATCCCATTTCTTGTCTTTAATTAGACTAAACAATTCGGGAGTAAGGTGAGCTTCCTTCCTCTTCTCTAAGAATTCAAACAGCAATTGAATTCCTTCTGAAGCTTCTTGAGGTAAGTAAAAGACAACACACTTGTCATCAGCCCAGCTCTCAAAGTCTTGTAAACAATTCCAGAAGTACAACCACATAGGAATATCATGAAAATAAAACACTCCAGCTTTCCATTTCTCTTCATCTAGATATGAGACAACAGGAAACCTGTGATCTTTGTAGAACATTATTCTAAGTCTGGAGTTCTTCTGCAAGAAGTTCAACCTTCTTCTTCTCTGACATAAACTTACCCCAAAGAGAGAGTGCTTCTCGTCTCTTCTCTAGTTGTTTTTCTAGCTTCTCAATGTCTTCCTTTAAAGAAGCTTTATACCTTTTCCTAATAGCAGATAACTCACTTTTGGAGTATCTTTCCTTGTCAGGGACTTGACAGCCACACTTTGTACAATACCAGTATTTTAAAGTAGTATCATAAGCAAATATCACATACCATGACATCTTATACCCGCAGAAAGGGCACTTCAATAATCTCTTATGGTTTTGAAAGTATAGAGAATTCTTACAAGAATCAGCTGCTGACATCTCTTACTTCCCTACCCCATTGAACTTTATTCCACAACCTCTCATTGATATAAGTAGCAAGAGCACACAAGCATTCTATAACTACTGACAAACTAAAAGCTATTTCATAGGGTCTAGATATCCCTAGAAGAGAGTAAATTACCCCTAAAAGAAGAGTGTCTATAAGTATTTCCAATAACCTAGCAGATACAGTCTTCAAAAGGCTTCGAATACGAGTTTCAGATACCTTGTGTTTATGCATCTCTACTACTCCAAGAAAGCTCGTATAAGCTTCTCTTTTTCTTTGTAAGTGCAAGTTGAGCAAGCAGGGTCTGAGATGTCTTTGTGAAAGTAAGGACAATGTTTGCATATTTCTTGGATTAGTTTAGTTAAATCACTCTTAGCTCTACCTTTTAGTTTATGCACTAATTCTCCTCCTTCTTTCTCTAATGCTTCTAGAGTTCTATGTAAGCACTTCTCACATAAGGTTTGTCCGTCTTCTATTGGTGCATTGCAAAGAATACAAGTCTTCAAAACTACCACCCTTCAAATTTAATTTGACAGATGAAGTCATCACCTTTGTCAATATAAATTGGAGCAAAGGAAATAGTTCTTTCATAGATTAGCCCATTCTTAGTTAATACTTCGACTCTTATCTCATCTACATAACAGGACTTATTAGGCACAAGAGTTATTTCCCAAAGAGATTCCTCTGCATTCCACTTCCATTTGCTATCAAACTTGGTATCGTTAAGTAATGAGCACCATACCTTGTTCTCATCATTAGACCAAACAAGTTCTCCTCTGTAAGATAGGAAACAATACCAAGTACCTTCTTTAAGTCCTTTGTAGAATTCTTCAGCTCTCCTCTGTATCGTCCTCATCCCTCTTAATTATCCAACTAAACTTCTCTTGGAGACTCTTGGAATATATCTGTTCTGGTTTAAGTCCAGCTTTCTTGCAGAAGTAGAGTGTCTTCTTAGGGGAAATATAACTAGTCAGACTAGTGTTCAGGTTCCACTCTGCTGTCTCTTTCAAGAGATTTAACTCACAAGCTATTTTCTCTGCCTTCCTCTGTTGTTTTAGTAGTTTAGACTCAGGAGCTTCTTTCAAGGATTCTAGCTTAGCTGTTTCCTTCTTTAGTTGTTCTTCTTTCTTAGCAATTCTCTCTTGGTAATTCTTTGGTAAGGCTCTTCTATGGTTTAATGTTTTGGCTACTGCTAAGTTAGTCATCTTAAACAGGTAAAGTCTAACAGGGAGTGAAGTTCTTCCATCTACTAGCTTGAGATGCTCCTTAGCATTCTCATCCCACACTGTTCCTGCTAGATAAGTTCTGAAGACCTTAGCTGACATCCCAGGCAAGACTTCTCTGAGGAAGCGAGAAACTTTGTTGGAGTCAAGTCCTTTAAAGAGAAAGTCATCCTTAGCTGTTTCTTTGAACTCTTGTAAGTTCTTGTAGACTTGTTCTGGTGGCTTGAAAGACTTCATCCAATGAACATAATCTTTGCCTGTGAAGTCTAGATAAACTGTACCATCTTTACCTAGTTTGACATTCTCTGCCTTGAGAGTAGTACAACCAAGTGTGCCACGTTCTCCTGCGATACGTTCATCTCCGACTCGAATACCTAAATTCTTCATTAACCAACATACAGTAGCTAGCTTTCTCCTAGTTACATCTGGACTCTTCAGTTCTTTGTCTATGAATACTTCTAGTTTCTTAATATTCTTAGCTAAGTTCTCTGCCTTTTCAAACTTCTTCTTTTCTCTTTCTTGTCTAAGCTGAGAGGCAGGTGACAACCAGACATACTTCCAACGAGTAGGGTCAAAGACATCCTTCCATTTAGCTATCCACAACTCATTAGGTTCCCAGACTGTATTCCAACCTTCCATTGGTTGAGAGGAATTAAGTATAATCTCTTCTTTGCGTATTGCTCTCTTCCAGTGTCCTCTGAGAGGGTTCTTTCCTTTGCTCATAAATATCGAGGGAGGTTCAACTGCCCAATTCATTACAGGAGTCTTCACTCCATCTACTAAGGCATATCCATATTTTTCTTTCAGTTGCTCTCTTAGTTGTTTCTTTAAAGTAGTAGCTAATTTCTTCTCTTCTTTAGTCATACCCTCTGTCTTAGCTTTTGTCTCTTCTAAGTATTTTTTGATAGCTTCAAAGTCATAGTTCTTTAAGTCTAAACAACCATCTTCTTTCTCTATTCCTAGCTTGGTAGAGAAGTCTAGAAGGAAGTTGGTAACAAACACATTATCATTTAAGTATGGTGTATCAAATTTCTTAGCAAAAGCAATTGCCATGCACTCTGCTTCAGGCTCTAGTTCTATCTCTTTTCCTTTGAACTTGATTGTCAGACCTATTGGATTATATGTTGGTAAATACACTCCTGAATGAATTAAAGTCTGCATATTTTCACCTAGTCTTTATTGAAAGCTTGAATGCGTTCGTGTTCCCAAACCTTTACCTTCCTATGTGCCAATTCCTTCTCTATTTTCTTCCCTGCTATGTTCTGTTCTCTTGGGACCCACTTCAGTTCTAGCTTCAGATTCTTCTCTGAACAGACTGTCTTAACTAAGTCATGTATTCTCTTCAATTCCAAGTTCTTAATCTTGTAGTTTCCATTGAACTGGTTCACTATAAGTTGAGAGTCAGAATACACAACTCCACTCCAATACTCAGGCAAGGTCAATACAAGAGAATATAAAGCTAACCACTCACCTTGGTTGTTAGTGCATGGATAGTCTTCAAAGATGTTCATCTGGTTTGTCTCTGGATCATAAAACCCATACAAGCCTGTACTAGACCCATCTATATAGAATACTTTACTCTTCTGCATTCTTCTTTCTCCACCTTCTATAGAAGAATCTTAATGATGATGGTGGCTTGTCACTGCATTCTTCACATATAATTACTTCTCCTTCTCCAGGTATCAACACATGATGCATTTCTTCTTTAGGGAATAGCCTTCCACAACTATCACAGAAATCCATTCCTGGAGGAACTTCTTCTTTGCTCCGTATCCTTCTGCCAAACCATTCCCATAATGCTTTATGCATTCTTACCCCTCTTCTTTGAAGGATTACTTTCTAAGCCATGCAGGATAAACTCAAGATAAGCCTTAGCACATGTCAAGAGTTCAACCTCTTCCTTATAATGCAAGAGCCGTTGTCTAGTTTCTTTAAGACGTTCTTCAACTTCTTCTAGCAATTGTTCTACTCTCTCCTTTCTCATTCTCATTGCAGGTCCCTCTTCATTAAATAGGTCATCTCTTTCTCTACAATTCTCTTGAAGTGAAGTGATTTGAAGAAGGCTAGTGCTCTTAGGTTATCCTTCTTGACTTCAGTGTACATAGTATTAAAACCATTCAGAAGGGATAAGGCAAACATATACTTTACTAGTCTAGTTCCTAAGTGCTGATTCTGATAATCATCTCTAACAACCAAACAGGACAAGTAAACTCCATCCTCATAGGGTCTCAGTTTTCCAATAGCCAATACTTGATTGTCTCTAAATAACATAACAGGAGTTGTTGTGTTCCAGTCTTCTTTAAATGAATGATATATTGTCTGAGGATCGACTCCAGACAGAGATAAGTTGCTCCTTGTCTCTAGACTTAGAGAAGAGAGGAATTCCATGACATGTTTCTTGTAGTAAGGAGAGAACTTAACAAAGCTATATCTGAACAAGGCATATCATCTTTTAGAGGGATTAGGGATAAATCTTCCGCATGCTTCCAAGAGTAAACGAAGAGATGTCTCTAGATTTCTCAATTCCTGTTCTGCTATTTCTTTCTCATTAAAAGTAATTTCAATCTCTAGTTTCTCGGCAGTTCCTGTCTTGATTACAATTTCATAGTAGTCATTCTTCATTCTAAACTTAGCCATATACTCTCATACTTCCTATCCATTTAGACCTATTTTTAACTTCCTTCAGATAAAGGTATTACCATTATCTGCAATTGAGCTTCAGGTGGAAATATCTCACGCACTTGCTTCTCTCTTTCAACTAAGTCTATGTCTTGAGTCTCTATTATAATTATCTTGAAGCTATTTGTTAGTTTAGATATCTTAAGGATCTCATCTTTAGTTTCTTGGAAGTCTCCTAAGTCCATGTCTGAGATAACTATCAAGTTAGCATCCCTGTATTCTTGCTCAGTAAACTGTTCCAAGCCTCGTTGTAATCTTGTACCTCCATTCCATATCCTGTAGTTAGCTCTCTCACTAGCATCAGCCCAGAACTCTCTAAGTTTCTCCTTTGGCACTCTCACACCTGCATCAGAGAAGAGTGCAAGCTGATAATCAAATCCAAATTTCTTAGTTATCTCATAGATCTCTTTCCCTATTAGGAGAGCTTTGCCTATCTTGCCTCCAGAGAATGTGAGTCCTTTCCCAGTTATCATAGATCCACTACCATCTATAATCACAAAGCACTTAATACCTTTTAGCTCTTCTTCATCTCTTCCTCTTGTTATACTATATACCTTCTTTTGGAGAGTAACTCCTGGTATCATTCTCAAGTCTTCTACACCAAGACTCTTCACTTCACTTGACGGGATGTCAACATCCTTGAAACTATCTCCCATAACAAACGGTTCAGTACCTACTACATACTTCTCTCCTGTTTTCTGTTTCTTTTCTCTACATACTCTTAAATTTTCAAGAAGGAATTTCCTAAGAGCTAGCCTCTCCACAGCATCTTCCCATTCCTCTATGTCTATCTCTAATCCTAATTTCTCTAGGTCATCTCTAGAAGCTCCTGCAGCAATGTCAAGTATTTTATCTAGAGAGCCTTTGTCTATCTTGATTCTTGAGAGTGGTCCTTTCTTGCCTGGTTTAAGACTCCCAAGTGGACTAAGTTGCAAATCAGTTTCCCAAGTGTAACCACAGTTCTTGCATTTTATTCTAACTTTCATGTTTTAAAGTACTCCCCTTTATTGATGGATTAAAATTCTTAGTCACAAATCTAACTAGATCTTCAAAGAAACAACTCTCATAGTATTCTTGCCAACTGTGCCATATCCAAGTTGTATTGCAATGTTCACACCTGAATGGTACTTCAAAAGGATCTCCTAATCTAGTTCTGATTTGAGGCTTTAAAGGATAGCCACATTTAGGACATTTCAGAGATGTTCTAGACATTCTCTTTCCTCCTTAGAGACGGGTTGAAAGCTTTCCTTGCAGCTAGCATCTTTGGTTCAAACTTATACCCACAGTAGGGACACTTTGCTTTAGAGAATATGCGTCTTACAGTTACTATCTGCTTACACTTGGGACATTCAGTAATGAACTCAAACTCTTCAGACATCTAACCACTTTCCTTTCTGTTCATCAAAGTATGAGACTATCTCCCACCCTTCATCTGAGTGGCATTTGGGGCATTTGAAATCTCCTTCTTTCCCTTCTCCTTCTGCTTCTTTGAGATCCTGTTGGATATTGTCATGGAATAACTTAGCTAGCTCTTTAATAGCATAGGGAGTAGAAATCCTTCCTTCTTTACATAGTTTAACAATGTGAGCTATCTTAGGTATCTTCTCTTCAGAAACTTTCTCTTTGACTGGTATCTGTTCTAAACCTGGAATTAGCTCTGGATAGACTGCTAAGTATAACAGGAAAGTAGTGTCTCTCTTGAGTGCTTTCTCTTTCTCATAAAATGTACCTTCAACTGAGAGGAAATGCCAGAGATCATTCCACACTAGAGGATAGTTGTCATGTATATGTAAATTCACACAATTGTGGACTAGAATCCTGTTAGCAAAGAATGAACCGGTTGAAGTTTTTAGATCATAGAGAATTACTGGATCAGTTTTTTTCTTTCTGATAACCTTAAATGTGGATGTCTTGAGTTCAAAAGTTTCAAGCGTTTGAATAGTTCCTCCATTTGAGGAGTGTCTTTGCCATGAACCTTCTGTTGAGCTTTCAGTTCTAACCACTGCAGCAAGAGTTGGGCATGTTCCTTCTTGATTACTAAGTAATCTTTGATAGCAACTAGGAATTCTCTGATATTGTGTTGCCCTGTTATGTAAAGTGAGAAGTATTCTGTTCCTGCCCAATTTGTCTTCACTCGAGTTTGAAAGCCAAGTCGTTCGAAATATTCTTTGAGAAGGAAAGAAGTGTTGGATATTGATATCATTGGTTGTCGATATTTCTTTCCCACGATCGTAATCGTTCCTTCCCCATCGACAATTCCAGCAATATAAGCTTTCTCCGTTTCTGTAAATGAAGTGACTATCTGGTGGCATCTTTTTCTTGAGAGTTCTCGCTTGGAGAGAGTATCTACGTGAAGGTAAACATAGCCTTGAACACTGTGAACTGTTTTTCCTAGTCTTGCTGCTATTTCTTTTGCTGTCATCTTCGGATAATTTTCCTTCAGGAATTGTATCTGTTCTTCTGTCCAGGTTCTTTTGCCCAAGTTTATCATCCAAGTAATAGTAAACACTCTCATTATTAAACTCTTTTGCTAGTTTAAGTTGAAAGTCTGGATAAGAAAAAATTTTATGTTCAGGGGAGGTGACTAAATGGCGTTTTCCATCTCTGAATTCAATTATTTCAGTGTGAAGAGTTTTCCCAATCCCTAAGACCCGAGTAGGTACCACTTTTCCATTTCTTACTCCTAGGATTATATCTCCTTCTTTTATCTCTCTGATTTCTTTTTCTGCACCACCAGGGAGTAGGATCTTTGTCGTTCCTTCAAGACAGTAATCTCCGAGAATATTTTCAACGAACTGAAGTTCAGCTGTAGAGTATGCAAACTGACTCCAGTCTTCTTCTACTCTCCAAAGAGACTTCTGGATTTTCTCAGGTACGAATCCTATCTCCTCAGCAAGAAGTCTTCTAGCTTCAAAGATATCTTTGATAGCTCTAAATATATCTAGTGGATAGATGTTCCAGTGATGTCCTTCATGGAACAAAATAGAGAGAGCAAAAGCATCTCCTCTCCAGTAAGGTGTGACCCACCAGATCTGACCTACAGTAGAGAAATATGATTCTATAGGAAATACTTTGAAGTATAGAGTCATCTTAGGGAATATAGGTCTAGACATCTTCCAACTGCGTACTTGCAGTTCCTCTAATCTCTTAGCTATCTTGTTGAAATTCTTCTTAGTAATTAGTTCCTTATTCATTCTCTGTTGTCCTCTCTAGAACATCCAAGTCTGAGAAATCATCTTCCTTGAGTCTTGTTCTAATACCAAACTTCTTCTTGTAGTGTTCTATAAACTTAGTAAGTCTATCTATAGGAGGAGCACTCTTCTCTTCTTCATTGAACACAAGGTGATTCTGATACACATAGAACCCTGCTCCTCCCATCTCTTCTAGACTTGGATCTGCTGTGCACAGAGTAGTGAAAGACCACATGTTCATTGCTTTCTCTTCTGCAGGTCTAAAACTCTCTATAGATGCAAGGTACTCATTGTACTTGAGAAAGAACTCACTAGTGTTGTCTATAAGTGAGACTCTAATTCCACCTGTCTTAAGTGTAGTTGTATACTTCTTTATCTCAAGAGAAATTCCTTTTATGGTTACCTGTTCTTTCCTCTCCTTCTTTATAGAATAGCCATAAACTTCAGGAAACTTCTTCTCTATATCTTGAGGAGTAGTTGACATGTTATGCCTCCCACAGTTTCACAAATGCATTCCTTTTCTTCTCATCTGGAAACAGCAACTTAGCACTTCCTGTTTCTTCTTGTATCTTGACTAGTTCTGAGTCAAAGATTATTGCTTCGGAGAACTTCCTCTCAAGTATTGTCTTATCATCTATAGTTACTTGTTCTCTTGTGTGCCAGTTGATTAGAGTGTCAATTAACTTCTCTATGTTCTCAGGATTATTTGGAATTATGTAAGACAAGTTAGGAGGACTTATCTTGAATGCAAGAACATCTCTTTCAAAAGGACTAAGTCCTGACTTCTCTAGGAATTCCTGTAGTTCTTTCAGTGTCTTGTAAGTCTTATTGCTAGCTTCTACAAAGTAGTAACTACTAACATCCTCTTTAACTGAGTTTAAGGTTTCAGCAATGAACTCCTTCAGTATGTGAATCTCTGAGACATCTGCACTCAGTTCTTGGCCTATCTTATCTTCATACTTAGGTGGAACACTTTTGCTTGATTCTATTATCTTGGCTAGTTGAGAAAACACTCCTCTGTTCTTCCAGACTAGCATGTCATCATTAAATTGTTGAACTAGCTCATGTACTTTCTCAAGAGATTCTGAGTATGAGAGTTCTTCTTGTATCCAAGCTAGTCTATGAGGAAGAGTGTACAGGATAGCCTCATTGATATCTTGAAATGTTACAGTATCTCTTCCATTTAACCAAGCAAGTCCTTTAGAAAGTAAAATTGTAGCTCTTAAGAACCTAGGTTTGGAAAGGCAGACTTTGCTACACAAGTGATTGACTTCATTACAATTGAGACACATCTTCTTGAGTTTAGCAGTAGAGAGGCTCCATTTGTCTTTAACATGTTTGCATGAGGCCATAGAGTGAGCAAACAGCGTTAGCCAGATTATTATCTTTGAAGGGACTTTTACTTGCATTATTTCCTCTCTAGCCTTCAAGTAATCTTCCCATGTAGATATCTGAGACAGAGGTCTTTCTTTTCTACCATATTTAGAGAACTTCCTCATCATAGTCTCTGCAGGAACTATTGATGGTTGATTAACTGGAACAAATAAGTCTATTCTGTCAATTGAAGCCATATTAATTTCTGGTATCTGTCCTGCATAGAAGTCTGATAAGGGGTTGGAGAGAAACGTATATGTGAAAACAAGCGAATCTAGACCAGCATATGTTTTCTCTTCCAAGAGTTGGTGCAGCTTAGCTCTATACTTGTTAAGCCATAAAAAGTATTCATCAACTATGATGTGGTTCTTCTCCATAAGTTCTCCTCGCCTCATTTGAACAATGTTCTTCTCTCTAAAGACTGCAGGGTCAATGTAGGCAATCAAACTTTCATCGACTTCAGAACTAGTTACTATTCTATAGTTCAAACCAGTGGTTATTGACCACATTCTTGAGAGAGCAGACTTAGCTGTTGCATGTGCTCCTAACAATAGAACAGTCAAATCACAAGCCTTGCTTAATATGTAGATCTTTATAACATCTCTCATGCCAAAGAGGGTTTTCTCCAACTCATCTATTTGACGTAGGATCTTGTCTCTTACTTCTTCCATATTTTATTCTCCATCTTATCTTGCAAGAGTCATTTCATATAAACATTTCACTTGTATTTGTAGTCTTGTCAGCAAACCTCTTCACAAGTAATCCACATTTTTATGTCTTCTACTATTTCGTGTATTCCTTCAATCATAACTTGTCTAGCTTCTAAATCTCTAGATCCTTTGTATCTTAGATAATGATAGAAACTATCCTGTATGAAATCTATTAAGTCTAAAAATCTTCTAGTTAAAAAATTGGAATTGCCCAAGCTGTTCAAGATGTAATGTGTGTATTCATGTGCTATCCTAAGTGGATCAAGATCTTTAATCCAGATTATTCCATTGTAATAGTATGCTTTAACTCCCTTAGATGGCTTCTGTAAATCAGAACCACTTAGTTCCTTGTATTCATTAAAGTCTCTGGTTACTTGAGGAAATAATTTCTCAATACACAAGCAGCTTACCACTCTCGAGGAAGCTTGCCTTCAGCTTCCCGTTTCTTGTCTTGGTAGACTTTGCACATTTCCCAACCATGTCTATTGTTCATGTGTAGCATTACAGCATCTCTATCTGTCTCTAAGTCTTTACAAAGGAACTCTGCTTCACCTTGCAAGACCTTCTGAGTGCAAGTATCTTTGTATGGGCAATCAACAGGCTTGGCTCTTTTCTTCATCATTTCTTCAAGTCTCTTAAGCTGCTCTTTGTCTTTTTCTGTCGTATCCTATCCCTCCTTTACCTTTGACATTGGTACGCCTCTTGCTTTCATTCTGACTTGCTTGAGGTGTACTGGACAATAATAGGCATAGACTTTAAGTTTTCTAATGTATAGTTTCTTGAGTTGCTCTTTGGGTATCCATTTCTGGCAAAGACTACAGTAGCCTTTCTCTCCATAGTGTGTCATATCTTCACCACTTTAGCATGCTCTCTTGGAATAAAGTTATGGACTTCTCCTTCACATTTTGTACACTTTGTACATATACCAGCAGAACCAGGATTCTTGTGGTACTTTGCATGATGGCCACAGATACAAATAGGAGACATATATGCTTCAAGAGGAACCAAGATTACACTGATATTGTAACGTCTCTCTATCTCATATCCTGTTAGCCATCCTTTCTTGTAACCACGACTAGGACATTTGTTTATGTTTCTACCTGCCAAAATGGATTCTCCTCCTGTTCCTCTTCTTCGTTAGCTTTTTGCTTGCTAAGGCCTCTCTTCAATAAAGTTAGAGATACTATGATGTCTTTCCCTGCAAACATGTTGTCAAATTGCCTTATGTATTTCCTATCCATAGGAGCATCTTTCCTGAGAACCAGGTAGATCTCATTTGGATCCTCTGCTGACTGCATTATCCTCACATACTGAGCATAGAGTTGATTGCGTTTACCTAATTTAACCACTCTCCTCTTAATATTTCAGTAGTTTGATATACAGGAGGAAGAATGTGAGATATAAACATGTTAGCTTAAAACTCCTCACCTTTTCTTCCTCTTAGCTAGCAAGTACAGGATAGTCACTGTTGATGTTATGAAGAAGTAGACTATTGAGAAGACAAAGTGTGTGTAGAAGATGATAAGTGAGGCAATAGGCATGCTAACATGAGCTCCTTCCTGGATTATTCCAAAGAGATATCCTATTGCATAATAGTACAGTAGAGGACCAATGAATGGAACTAACCCTAGCAGTGAACCAAACAGAGCAATAAGAACAAGAGGAATGGTTAGCAAACCTCCTACTCCTGCTTCAAGTATTCCTGCCATCAAAGCAGCTATGCTAGTAACTAAAGTGACATAAGTTCCAATGTGAATTTTTCTAGTTGCCACTCTCTTCACCTCCTAAACTACATAGCTTTCTTTTGCTGTAGTCTCTCTCTTGGATTTAAGAAGAGCATACATTCCATAGACAACTCCTGCTTTGAAAGATGAGAGGTTAATCTTAGGCATATCATTCAACCATCTTGAGGATTCTTCTCCAAGTTTGTCTAACAGTGAGACATTGTCAGGGTAGTCCTTCAAGATATTCAACACTGCACTGTCTACTTCTCTAAGGAATATCGAATACTTGGAGGGACCTATCTCCTCAGAAAAGAACTTCTGCCTTTTCTTCTTAAGTCTCCTCACTTTCAACCAAGTCTGGAAGAAGCTCTTCTTCTCCCCTGTTTCTTTAGATGCCATTTAAACTCCTCCATTAATTTTTCTAATTCCTCAAATGTTTTCTTATAAGGTCTCTTCATCTCTAACCAATACTTAGTAATCAAGTTTCCTTTGTCATCATACACAGCTAGTTCGAAGTCTCCACCTACTCTTTTAGTTACTATCTTTTCTCTCTGTCTACAGTCATAGATTTCTACCATGCATCTCTCACACTTAAGTATCCTTTGCTTCGTAAGATAAACATTACTTCTTGAACAGAAGTGCAGTTGAAAAGCTCACCATTGATCTCAAGGATTGGTACTTCTCTGAAGCCTTTAGATGTTAAGTAGGCAAGGAAGTTACTAGCATTTCTCTCTGTAAAGGGGACACCTAAAGTAGTAAGATACATTTTGATTACTTGACACTTGGGACAGCTTGGTAAGGTATACAGGATTATCATGTTACTCATCTGGCACTATAGCTATTAAGCATAATACTCTTACTTTCTCTGGAACAGAATTTGCTAACTTGACAGGCATTGGCAACCACATCTTAAGTTCTTCATTCCATATTTGGACAGTCCAGTACCACCAACCCTTGCCTCCTTTCTCTTGAAGGCTTCCATGTGGAAGTATTGGAAACACAGCCTTTCTTTTCCCGTTTGTTGCTTTCATGTGTTCTCTCCATTCTCTCATGTCTAAATCATGTTGCTCTCTTGCCTTAGGTGTTGCTATTCTTTTATGCTCATCTGAGTATTCTACTGACGAAGGTATTGGAAGGGTTTCTTCAGGCCTAACTACTTCATAGTAAACCCTAGCTCTCTTCAGAAAGATATCAGACTGCAGTTCCTTGAAGTCCTTCTTCTCTACAATAGGATGGCTAATTGCTTCTCCCTCTTCCACTTCTTTTACCTGTTCCTTCACCTGCTCTATATGTTTCTGCATGGCTTCATCTGAACTGTAAACTTTCTCACAGAAAGGACACTGGTAGACATTGTAAGCATAGTGAAGATTAGGAACAAGAGCTTCTACTATATCTCCAACTTTGCTGGTAGGATCATCTATAGGTTTCACTTCTTCTATACAATCAAGAAACGTTCTGGTCTCTTCTGGAGAGAGAATGGGATTGTTTGGGTGCCATTTTAGCCAAGAAGCTACTCTTTCTGCTCTTTCTTTTCTAGTTGTTCTCTTTGGTGATCCCATTCTCCTTCCCAGCCCTTCACTTCTCCAATGCAATATCCTCCATAGTGAGCAAACCATGCTTGAGCTTCTTCCCAAGTCTCTCCAATCTCATCAGCCCATTTCCTGCCTTTAGTGATCACATGCCCTGTCTTTGCTATCTCTTCAACTTTCCACAGTGCTTCTTTGATGTTTAAGTCTGGAGTGAAGAATAATGGTTTCAGTACCTTCTCTGCTTCAACTCTGACTTTATCTGGTTCCCCATCCAACATGGCAATTACTGCATTTGTCTCTCCAACTATCTTCTTGATTTCGGTGATTCTCTCTGGATCTTTGACAACCATGTCTATTAAGACTTGTTTCCTATCCTTGTACTCATCTGGAATGCTTTCTAAAGCTTCTATAGCTGTGGCAGTTGGTTGAGTAAGCACCTGTTCACCTAACCATAACTGCTTTATTTCTTCAGGAGCATCTCTGATTATCTTGAAACCTCTTTCAACAGTGCGTTCAGAGATCCCTAACCTCTCTGCTATAATCCCAGCAGTTTTACCTACCCTAGCGTCCTGGGACGCTGAGGTTCCTCTTTTCTTTCTCTTCTCAGCTTCTGCAGCTAATTTAGACTTTTCTACATTGTATGCATGCAAGATTGCCATAGCTGTATTGTAGTGCCTTCTGTCAGTGTTTAAAGACTCGCCTAGTTCTAGAGCTTGTTCTATAGTAGTTATGTCTTCATTAACCTTATACTTTGGTTCGAGTCCAAGTTCTTTGATTATCTTGTAACGGTGGTGTCCATCTATGATAGTTCCATCAGGCATAACATCTATTGATTCTCTCTGACCATACTTCTGAATAGACTTCTTCAGAGCTTTCTGTTTTTCTGGACTAAGTGGTGGAATAGCCTTCTCTAGTATAGGGTTTATTTTTAATTCCATACAATTCACCTCTTGACTTTAATTACTCTCCAATTTCTTCTAGGTCTATATATTGAATTACAAACTGAGTGATATTCACAGAACTGACACTTGTCTGAACTTATATTTCTCTCAAGAAGTTCCTCAGAGGTCTCAACTCTCTCATAGACATCTATCATTTCTTCTATCTTCTTGCCTAGTTCTTTCCTTGCATCTTTTAAGAACCAAGTGAGGAATGGTTTCCTACTTACTCTAATTGTTTTACCTCCAAGAAGGATATACTTGTTTACATGCTTCACTTCTGGTTCTATTATATCAAACATTAGCTTGTAGGCAACAGCTTGGAGGCCCTCTTCTTTCTTTAGACTTTCTCTACTCTTGATCTCAAAGATTTCCTTATTGACTTTGAAGTCTGGTCTTCCAGACAGGCAGTATTGTTTCAAAGTCTCTATTGGTTTATTTATTGGTATCTTGTACTCAGGAAGTAGCTCACAAGGAATCCTAACTGTCAAGTCCTTCTCTATATGTAAGATAGGGTTATTCCTAAGTCTTGTACCCTCATCACTCTTCATGAAGGTTTTAATCTTCTTTTCTGTTTCTTGGATATCAATAGCAAACTTAGGAGCATCTCTTGGTAGAAGAACTTGGACTATGGGATGCACCTTAGTCATGTAATAGCTCTGGTAAGCATCAGGATTAATCTTAAGGTATGTCTCAAACAAGTAGTGCTTTAGTCTGCCTAACACAGTCTCATATTTCTCTGGATCTGTTTGATAGTTAAGGTATTCAAACTGCAACTTTCTTGGGCAAATGTCTGTTAGCTCAGACACTCTGATAGACTTTCTCTCTTCCATGTTCTCCTGTTTAAAACTTGGGTTCTCTTGCATTCAATATCCTTCCTTAGAAAGTTCTTCTTCTTGTCTTCTGAAGTTAGACCACCTTTGCTTCTGTCTGTCTTCTCTTTCTTCAGTCTCTAATCTCTCTCCATCTAACTTGTTTTCTTCACTCATCTTTACCACCTAGCAAATCTTTAGTCTTCATTAGAGAACCATATAGCACTTTTCTAATGTCCAAGTTCCTCTTGTCACACAAGGCTTTAAGAGACTCAAATGTTTTCTTATCCATGAAGATTAAGACCCATTCTCTGTCTCTGTAGTATCTTATGTCAAAGACTTTTCCCTGAGGAACTTCTTTCATTGATAGACCTTCAGGAACACATTCAGTTTTGCTTGAGATTAGCACCTTATCTCCTAACTTGGTTTTCTCTTCTTTCATACGTTTCACATCCTTTAAATGTTACTCTGGAAATATATATGTTACTCAACAAGTACAAGGAGGATCTTGCTTTCGTTTATCTTCTAACCCACCTAGAGAAGCCATCATATTTAGGGTATCACTTATATTATTTACTATAGAGTTTATCTTGTCTTGTTTCCTTTTCTTAACTTCTTCTGGAAGTTTATCTTCTGACAAGCAAGTGAAGAACGACATGCACTTTAGACTACAGAATGCCCAAGAGACTTTATCTACATACCAGAAGTGAGTACGTTTCTTTATTGTATAGATATCAAAACCAGTTCTCTCTTCTAAGAGTCTCCTCAACTCCTTTGAGTACTCTGATTTAGAGTAATACTTTGTACCTTTTGGAATTATGTCACCACAGAACATGCAGACATGGTCCTTTCTAGCAGTCTTATACTCAAATGAGGGCTTGTTTGTAATCTTCATTTCTCCACACCTTATATCGGCATCTCAGGTTGCTTTAATATGTTACCTACATATGAACATGGTAGCTTTATTTTTCTTGTTCTAGCTTCTTTAATGATTGTAGATACAGGAAGTATATCTTGCTTCCATTTATGTTTCCTAGTTCATTAGCTAAGTTGTGCAGGACTGATTTCTTGTCTGTCAAGTCTAACCCTTTCTTTTTAAGTTCTCTCATCTTCTCAATAACTAGTTTAAAGAGAGCCTCATCATTAGGAACAAGTGTGTACCTAATTTGCTCTCTTATTCTATCTATTGATTTATCTATGAAACTCTGTTCAACTTCCTCTCTTAATTCTTCAATAACATGAGGTTCCATACTCTCAATTGTATTATCTTCAGGATAGTTCTCTAATACTTTACGGATAGCTTTCCTGATAATTGTTCTAGGTATTCCTTCTTTGTGTGTAGTTTCCCAACAGCGTTCCTTAACACTTTCACACTTAAGTTTACAGAAATAACAATCATTCTCTTTAGGGAAGTATGCTTTAGCAACCCATCCTTCTTCTATATCAAGAGACTTAGTCAATTCAAATTCAATGCGTTCAACTTCTTTCTTAGTTAATATTCCTTGCCATCTTACTTCTACTCTAGGAATTCCATAGTCATCTGCTATCTTAAGAGCTTTCAAAGGAGGAAGGAATCTCATAGTCTCTCTGTCAATGATATCAAATACCTTAAATCCTATAGGAGGAAACTTGTAGTGTACAAAGTCATGAGCTAACTCTGATCCATACAATTCTCCACATACAGCAACATTCATGTCCTCTAAGAGTTTCTTTATCTTAGGATAAGTTTCTCCATTGTCTGCTTTCTTTAAGAGATCTTCCCATGTTTCTGTCTTGAAGAAGAATGATTTGTGACCTTTCCAATATGGAGTCAAGCGAGTCTTTCCACCTATTGTTCCATCTGGGAACTTCCAAAGCAACAGATTCGTCCCGTCGCACTTTTCTTGTGCAATAACTTCTTTCCCAAGCAACCTCGAGTCTTCTGAATACTTGATTTTTGGGTAACCTCTGAGGATGCCAGGCTTGTTATCCCAAAGATAAATCAGAGTACCCATCAGACTATTTCTCTTAGAATAAAGAACTCCTCTGAACTTGTGTGCACCTACATTAAATGAAAAGTCTTGCAAGTCAGAAGGTTTGCATACTAAGATATCAGAAACTATGCCTCTTATGCGTTGTAGGCTTCTCTTTCTCTTCAATTCCTTAGCCAACTTGTCTAGTCGTTCTGCAGGTGATTCCCATTCTTTTACTCTAGTATTCTCTTCCATGGATTCCATTTCAACTTCACTTCTCCACATTTCTTACATAAACATACAACAAACTCATCTTGTACTTCCATATATCCTGAATAAGGTCTTCCACCATCAGTTACTTCATCTTTAGGATATGTAATCAGACATCCAATTTCTTCCCAATCATGATCGCATTCTTCTGCATGTCTCACAGAGCCACAGTCCGTCAACTTCTTGGAGGGTGTCGTAGTTTCCACAGTCTTCACAGATTCCTCTGATGGCTCTTCTCTTTCTCTTGACCATGATTTGTTTCCCTGAGTATTTTCTATCTTTGAATATTGATAAACCTTTCTAAACTCCATGTGGCAAACCTCCAAGTTCATGTATAAGCTTCCACTCATATGGTTTACGTTTATACTTCTTAGCAGCCTTCTCTGCTTTCTTGCAGAATACCCAGTTCTGAGTCTCACATATAGCTTCAAAAGTATCCCAAGGAACATCCTCTTCACAACTCTTCATAAGAGGACACCTCTTAGGTGCTACCCAGATATCTTGTGTCTTCTTTTTCTCCTTCATTTTTGATCACTTAACTTGTTCATTACTTTAATCAGGTCATAGAGATTTCTAACATTCACTGATATTCTCTTGACACACCGTTCATGAAAGTATAGACCTAAAGGAGTTGGTTGGTAATAGGTTCTGTAACGAGGTCTCTCCTCTAAGATAAGAAGAAAGCGTTTCCTATCTTTGATAGGCTTACCACACCTAGCACATATTTTCTCTTCCATCAGTGTTCCCGCACACATGCAAATAAGTTTATTATTCCTGTAGCTAAATGTAGTATGAGCAGAGGAAACAAAACTAAGAAGATTTGATCTTTATAGAATCCAATAGCTTCATTTACTGCTGTAGCTGAGACAAGTCCAACAAGTGTTGCAAACCACTTGAAAGCTTGCACTTTTAAACCATCAGAAGTGAATTCTGCTTTACAGACTTTGCACTTGTAGAAATTACGAGCTTCTTTTCCTAAGTAAACAACCGTTGGAGAGTAGTCTATGACATGAGTTCCAGTTAAGTGAAGTATGAAGCTAACTATTCGCTCTATTCTCTCCTTTCTCTTCTTATCTCTTTCTCTAATATATTCATAGTATGCTTTTTCATCTAACTTCTTAGCTAACTCATTTCTCTGGTTGGTCATTTTTGTTCTCTCCGTTTTTAGCTGCTACTCTTAATGATAGCTTGAGAATATCTGCACAAGAAGTACAGATATAGATATCATCTTGAGCTATAGGGTTAACAGGAGTTGGAGAAACAGTGTAAACTACAAATGTTGAAGAAGTCACATAGAAATGAGAAAGACGAGTTATCACTCTAATATGCTCTCCACAGGTCTTCTTCCCACAAAGTTGACATTCATAGATTTGTCCATATACTTTCTCTCCACAGATCTCACATCTCCCAACTTCTGGGAGAACACAAGGCACTATGCTGGTTGTATAAATAACAGGAGTAACTGCAGATGTAGAGCTTGTTGAAGATGAACTGGAAGTTGAATAAGAGACATTAGCAGGTGTACCCATGCTTTTCTTCTTCTTATGTCCAAACATTTTATTGCTCCTATCTTGTTTAATACATCTTAGCTTGAGTTTCTAGGTCATATAAGTATTTTGAAGGACTTGTATTTTCTCTAGTCATAGGAATAAAAGCCTTGCAAATACCTCTACAGGCTAAACCATCACCTGAGAACTTACCATATAAGCATTTCAAGTAACAATCTCCTCTCATATAATAGATACAAGACTCTGGTGTGTAAAGTATTTTGTTCCAGGCAAGAAGGTCTTCCTTGTTCTTAGAATTCTCAGCCTTCGGTTTGAGCTTCATATTTACTCCTCTTTACTAGTTTAGCATTCATGATTGAGAGAGCTTGTTCACAAGCATCTTGAAAGTCAGGGTTAACTTGAATCCAAGGAGCTATGTCATCTTTAATCAAGTACAAGGTTTCTCTGTAAGGCATATAAGTCTCAAAGGCAATTATCAATGCTACCATTCCAGGACTTCTGCTCAGACCTGCTGCACAGAACAAAATAACTCTCTTTCCTCTTGCTAGTTCTTCTAGTATCTTCTTTGCTTTTCTGAAGATAAGTTCTGGCTCATTGTATCCATCTTGTAAGTCTAGTAAGGAGATAGCAATAGCATCTTTAGGAAAGACATCAGTCATAGACTGAAAGCCCAAGACTTTAGTTACCCAAGTAGTCATTTAGGTTTCTCCTCTAACTTATCTGACAGGATATAGACTTCAGGAACTTTTCCTTTCAATTGTCTAACCCAAGGATAGTTTCTTAACAGTTTATCTTCTTCTTGTTTCTTTTCTTTCCACTTCTCATATTCTTTTTTAGCCATCTCTACTATCTGTCTATAGATGACAGTCTTCATATCATCTTCAGACAACCACGAATACAAAGTGAATACTCCTGAACTAGCACAGAAGAAGTACTCACCTTTCTTGGCTACAAAGAATACTTCTATGTCTACTGCTTTCTCCGATGGCAACAAGCTATGGTGGTAGACTTTAATGTCTGTTATCTTTATTTCCATTTTTATTCTTCCTAGCAACTACATGAAGAGTAAGCTTGAGAGAATCAGTGCACTCCTTGCATATTCTAAGTTCCTCAGTATACTGTGGAGATGGAATAAGTTGCCAAGAGAAGCCACCTGATGTTCCTTGAGCTACTGGAGCCCTTTTACAGATAAAACGAGAACAGTCTAGACATATCTCCTTCCCACAGAGAGCACATCTGGGTACCTCTTGTCCAACATCAAGTATCTGCTTCCCACAGATGTCACAGAAGTATGCGTAACTCACTTTCTTCTTTCTCATTTCTATTCCTCTTCAGGCTCTACCTCTTTAGCTCCTTTCTTCTTTCTGTGATATGGACATAGTGTTTGCAAGAAGCCATGTTTAACAGTTAATGTTCCAGGCTTGCCACATATTTCACAGATATGTCCACTCTCTCCCTCTGCTTTGTGAATTAAATCAAAGATCTCATCAGTTCCATATGAGACATAGTATCTCAAGAGTCCCCATTTCTGTTTCACTTGCATAACGAAAAAGTCTTTGAAGAGAGTAGAGTCTGGAGTATTGTCTATTACTCTCTGAATATCTTGACTTAATTTGTAGATGAGATCAAACCATCCATCTTGACAGTCAAAAACAAAAGGCATCCTTACTCTACTAGCAAATAGAGGATTGTATTCTGGATACAGTTTAGGAAAGTCCTTCATTAACTTCTTAGTATTTTTCTTATTCACTATCACCACCTCAAGTTTTCATCTGAGCTTGTCGTTCTCTCTCCTGTCTTACTCTTTCTTCCTCTACTGCTTGTTCTTTTATCATTAGATTGAAGTATTCTTGAAAGCAATTAAAGGAACAGAACTCTAGTTGAATAGGTCTCCTGAAGAACTGAGCTATCCGTTGAGTTTCACCTAAGAAGGTTACTTGTATATAATTCATCTCATGGATATCCTTCTTACAGTAGTCACACTTCTTCATTCTACATCACTATTGCGTTCTATTGCCGTATCCTCATATGGTCCAACTACTCTTCTATAGAGTTCTAACTTGCAACACTCCAGTGCACCTATCAAGTCATTCATTGTCTTGTATCTCTTGTTAGTAGCTATCAGCCTCTTAAGAACAGCAGTTATCACATAGTTGAGATTGCCAGCTACATTCTCTGGATCTTCTTGGAGCAAAGCTACTAGGTTAGCTACTGCAGGTTCAAAACGTTCTCTCTTTTCTTTAATTATGTAAGGCATTTCTCTCTTCCCTCCTTATACTTCTTCCTTTGGACTTACCCATTTCTTTATGTTCTTAATTGTCTTGAAACGATGATTCTTTATTACTATATCACCAGTGAGTAACTCTTGACAATGAGGACATCTACCTATAGCATCTTTAACTATTCCATCTTTTATTATCAAGGTATCTGTTTCTACTTTGTCTCCTTTCCTGAAACACAACAGCAAGCATACTAAATCCTTGGTCTGAAATTCAAACTCTCCTACTTTCTTGCAGATAGGACACCTTATCTTAGCAATAAAGGAATCATACAATCCCATATCAATGTCCTCTCTCATTTGTTATTCTCTTAAACAGAGCCTCCATTTTAGTACAGTAATATTCACAATTAAAGTTCTTGAACTTGAATTTATCCTCAGCATGGTCATAGTAACGTGCTAAGAGTGAACAAGGTATTCGACATGTGTCTAACTTCTTGCAATCTTTACAGCATAGACCATTCAATCTCAACTTACAAGAAGACCACATCTGTCCCAGATTCTCTCCTAAGATTAGTTTAGCATTGCATCTAAGTTTTCTTCTCATTTGAGACTTTCTCCATTAATGTCTTTGCCAGCTGTGTTCTCCAGTCTTTGCTAGTAAACTCTATCCCTATGATTTTCACTTGACAGTATTCCACACTTTCCTCTTGTAAAAGACTTGAATGCAAGTTCTTCTCCAAGTCTCCAAAAGACTCTGTAGATAGTTCTTTAGGTTTAAAGACTACTTCAAACACCTTGCCTCTTTCAGGATCTTCAACTTCCTTAATAGAATAGACTTGTATTGCTACTTTAGCTAGCCAAGATAGCAAGAAATCTACAGTAGACTCTAGAGGAATCCAACCTTTCCCATTTGGACTATAAAATCCTCTTCTAAACCCTATTCTAATAGTTAATTCCAAGCTACTCGTCACACTCCTCTACAGGTATCCCATTCTCTTGTAGGTAAGTTTTAAAGGAGATGATTGTCTCATTTTCATTCTTCATAGCTGTTTTCATTTTCCAAGTTCTGAAGTATTTCCAAACAATATCCTCATCAGCATAGACTTTAAGAGCCTCAGATGTCCAACCATCTCTTAGTCTTAAGATGGTAAATTGTCCTAAGATCTTTCTCCAAGTAAGTTCTTCACTCATCTAGTTCATCCCTTCTCTGTGTCAAGGAGAAAGTGCTCACATATACCTTCGCATGCTAAAGCTTCTGGCTTTTCTATTTGAACACGACAGTCTACTTTGAGAATGCATAGTCCTCTAGAGTAAAAGACACACTGTTCTTTCTTGTGAAGTATTTTGTTCCACACTGTCTTAGGATCCATCTTTAGCACATCTTAATAGTAATTTATAGACATCATCTTTATTAGCAAAGTCTTTTAGAATCTTGAAGTACTCTTCTATTTGTTCCCAAGTGAAGTGCCAGTGATAGACAAGAGGTTCTTTTACTTCATTGTAAGTGAAGAAGAAATCTTGTCCCAATTCCCATCCAATGACTACTGTCTCTGAACCTTTGAATTCATCGTGCCAAGGATTGAAGTAAGAACTTAATGGTCTTCTTTTGATGTGCATAATAAGGAATCCTAACTTCCAATAAGGCCTGAGAGATTTGTCAACTCTTCTCTGCTTGAAGACTAGGTAAGCTTTTCTTACATGGAAAGGTAGCTTCTTGCCTTTGAGATATAATTGTAATATCCTGCCAAACTCCTCAACATCAGTTATTGGTTGCTTCAGTTCGAAGATAAAAGCATCATCACTTTCCCAGAGATTATCTCTTAAACGTTCAAATCCTAAACTCATAGTCTCAATCCTTGAACAATGCAGTTACGTCTCCAGCAAAGATGCAGAGCACTGAGAGAAATATTCCAATTATGTTATATGATATCCAGAGGAAATACATTAGTCCTAACCACCCTGAGTCAACTAAAGTAGCTGAGAGTAGCTGTATAGCTCTTTTCTTTCTCTTAGCACTTATGAGACGTTGCCCGTTTGATTTCTTAGCCTCTGACATTTTTCCTCACCACTTCTTGATAGTCTTCAAAAAATAACAGGATAAGAGCTAAGGCTAAGAGTGTTTGACCTAAGCTATTGAGTTTACTCCAGATATCAAAGTACACAGTAGCAATGAACAATAGAATTGAAGCTATGCTTCCAAGAGGAAAGACTCTCTGTTTACTCTCACTCATGTTTTTTTGCCTCTTTTAATTTGGAGCAAACAACTTCCTCTGCTTTCTTTAGGAATTCCTCTCTTTCTTTTGGAGAAACTTCCAGTATTTCACCAATACTGAAGCTTTGCTTTCGTTTGACACAAGCAAGACACCTATCAATATTTACTCCATATTTTTTCTGACATTCAATACATTCTTTTAAGCTACTCATTTTTATGCTCTTCTCTTTCTAGCCGATTACATATCCACCAAGTGAAAAGCAAGCAAAGAATCAAGACAATTACAGGTACAAATGGATTTGTCATTTCAATCCCTCCTCTTTACTCATCTTTCCTCAGTTCCCATTTGCTTCTTATCTGTGTTTTCTGTTCTGACTTGTGGTACCTTAAGACTCCCACAGCTCTCAACTCTTTAAGCAAAGCAATTATTCTGTCTGTCTGAATAGGATATCGTTTCTGGTTTAGCTTGTTCAACTCATACACTATCTGAGCTACTGATGCCTTGCCTCCATTCTTCTGTATTGCTTTGAGTATCTGTTCAAAGTACCACTTTCTGGAACTAGCTGCCAATCCTCCTACCATGTCACCTCACCTCTTCCTTCCTTTCTTCCTTCTTACAAAATAGACAGAGAGAATTGTTTGCATCTACTGGTGTTGATATCCAGAATTGATACCAGACTTCTCCTAGTCTTCTAAGGAATTCATTGCCCCACAGAACATGTTCTACAGTCCATGCAAATGTACCTAATATTCTGCTTATTCTACCCATCAACTTTCCTCCTGACTCTGTTCTACTTTCTTAGTCATGTAATACACTTCCAATCTCCTAATTAATTCCTTATAGTTCTCTTCTCCCATTAGAGTAAAGAATTGCAGTCTCTCAACATATAAGAGCTTCTCATAGAAAGAAGGCAACATGCTAAACACTTTAGAGTGGAGCTTTACTACTTCTCCCAAGTCCTTAGGTACTATGTACATCTTGCCTCCTTGAGATACTAGGAAAGGAGGAAACTTTGTTACCTTCTCAGAGATTACAGCTAATAGAACTCTATCTATAGAATAATCAGAAGGCACTTCTCCTATGGAAATGAAAGTGTCATCCCTCTTCTCATATAGGTACACTTTACCATTGTATTGACTTATTTCTACTGCATAGGGAGATTCTTCCATTCTCTCACTTCTCCAGTTTCTCCATCATTAAGGAAGTGATTACTTTCTTAGTCTCTCCTTTTCCTAATTTCCTCTCTAGAACTTCTACATCTACATCTTTCTTGAATAGTCTCTGAAACTCTTCTTGTAAGTTCCTCACTATCATCCTTTCAGTTAGGGGAATTATGTCTACAACTGCTATCCAAGAGTGGTCTTTGTAGTTGAAAGTGGAATTGAAGGATGTAACTTCTGTAAAGGACAAGAGACAACGAAGGATGTCATCTGAAGTAAGTCTCTGCCAATGGTCTCCATTAAACCAGTTCAAGTCTCCATACCTGCATCTCACATAGAGTTTGACTTTCATATTCTCAACCTTTGTTAAAACACTCCTCACATTCCCAATACTCTACAAACTTACGCTTTACTTTAGGATTATAACATGGATTCCTGACACGTTTCCATTTCTTAGTGTCAAGAGTGAAACCTTCTGGTACTTCATAAACATACTTACTAGTTTGGCATTCATTGACATTTATCTTACCAAAGTAGTACCAACCTTTGGTTAGTATGTGCCCTAGTTCATCTATCTCTACTAAACCCTCCTTACCACATTCTGCACATTTTACGTGGTGGAGTCTGTAACGTTTCTTCCTATCCATCCAGATCACACTTCTTCTTTTCTCATCGTGTCTTATAAACTTATCTCTCAGTGTATCTTAGAGAAGGTTCTTGAGGTCTTAGCCAGTTCTGTCCAGATTCTCTTTCAAGTAAGACTCTCTTCTCGAACCTTCTTCTGTTGGATACTCTTGGAATGTGATGCTTCTTGTAATGTCTCTGGAGAACACCTTTCTTGTTCTTGTGTCCTAACTTATTCCACTGCTTTGGTTGTTGTGATCTAACCTTTCCGCTTTTTGCTAATGAACCATGTGAAGGCATATTTATCCTCTCATATTCTACACAATCTGACTTATTAACCTTTCTAGATAAGAGTTTAATAAATGAAAAACAAGTAAGATTCTTGTGACCCTAATGAAACTAGCACTAGTCGAACCTACTTATTTGAGTGCTGACATTGCAAACAATGCTTGGATGGAGGATATTCCTCCTGAAGAAAGAAAAGTCAATCTTGAAATAGCTCAGAGACAGTGGTTTAATCTATATTCTATATTAACTCAAGGGAGTGTTGTCTATCTTGTTCCACCCAAACAGGGGCTTCAGGATCAGGTTTATGTAGTGAATGCAGCAGAAGTTCTTCCTCATATGCAAATAGACCAGAAGAGAAATGTAGCTATCCTCTCTAACTTTAAGGCTGCAGGTAGAGCAGGAGAAGAGATTGAGTTCAAAAAGTTAGCAGAGAACTTAGGATATGAAATATATCAATGTCCATATTACTTTGAAGGAGAAGCTGAGCTTAAGTGGTTGAATGACAATGTCTATGTTGGAGGATATGGCATTAGAACATCCAAAAGAGCACACACTTGGCTCACTCAAGAGTTTGGTTGCAAGATTATTCCAGTAGAGACTGATGAGTGGCTATACCACTTAGACTGTCTAATCTTCCCTATCAGTAATGACTATTGTATAATTAATGAAGACATACCTTCAGATACTAAGGATGAGATCAAGAAATATACTAATGTAATAGAAGTAAACTACAATGCATGTTTAGAAGGGATAACTAATAGCTTTAAACTAAATGACTTAGTCCTTAATGCTGATGTCTCTAAGGGTTACAAGAACAGTCCTCAGGCACTGAAACAGATTCAGTCTGAACAGGCTGTACTGAATGAGATTTGTACCAAGCTAGGTCTGACACCAGTTTACATAGACTTATCAGAGTACTTGAAGTCAGGAGCTTTACTCTCATGCATGATACTTCATCTAGCTTGGGAACAAAGTTATCTAGGATAGAGTGACCTGTCTTGATGAAACTAAAAGACTGGTTAACATCAAGTGAAGTCCAACGCATCCGTTCACTAAGTTGGAAGGAGATCTTTGAAAAGGAGTTCAACAGAAACCCTATCCTTCCTGTTTCTTATTCTCCTGCTAAGTTCTATTCTCCAAATGATGGAGTAATATTGCATGCTAAAGTAGTCAAACCAGATGCTGAGTACTTGAATATCAAAGGAAAAAAATTCACACTCAGGGATTTACTTCAAGACAAGGACTATAATGAAGAGTCTCTTGCTATTGGTATCTTCTTGACTATATATGATGTTCACTATTCAAAGATGCCTACAGATGCTCTCATCAAGTCTGCATGGAAGGAAGTTGAAGATTTATCCTCAGGGATGTTCAACTTAGAGAAGTTAATTACTCAACAAGAGAAAATAGATGAGAATCTTGAAGATTACCTGCTTACTAATGAGAGATGGATTTTCCACTGTCAAAATATTAGGTTAGGTATTCAGTATCATATTGTTCAGGTAGCTGATACTGATGTAAATATTATACTTCCCTACATCAAAGACAAGCTAACCTTAAAGATGCAAGGACAGACATTCAGCTTTGTTACTTATGGTAGTCATACTGAAGTTATTATACCTATCAAATACAAGCCTAAGTTGCTAGTTCCTCAAGATGCTATCTATCATGTAACTACTTCGGATGCTATAGTTGAATTTCCTGCTTGAATTATCTGGTAAGGAGTAGCAAGTTAATTATTACTAGAGACTTGAGTAAGGCTTCAGACTTGCTACTCCTTTGTACTTGGCAGAGTTCAGACCTTCAATAGACTTAACAATCTCTGAAGACCCTGCCTAGTACTCTGAGAGGAGCCAAGTTGAAGTTTTAATAAGACTTAGAGATAGACTTGGCTCCTTGAAGTGGTAGAGGTACAGAATACACAAAGACTTGACCAGTTGTTAAGTCCTCTTGCCATTTGTACTTAAGAGTCTGGTTTCAATCCTTCTGTAGACTTGACCTCAACAATAGAACCAGGCCCTTTAAAGTACTGCCAGATTTGCTTCAATCGTATTGTAACTAGTCTATTCATAGTCCTTGCGTTCAGTTCTGCTCCGTAGTTTTTCTTGCCTGTATCTGGAAATTTCTTCTCTAAGTCAGCATGTATCTTCTTATATAGAGGGTCTTTTGCCATCCTTAGATTTTTAGCAAAGACGTAATGCAATCCTCCAAATGAACTCTTGTTGATATTGTCTTTCTTATATCCCAGAGCAGGGTTCTTGTATTTCTTGTAGGCTTTTAGAAACATGTAACCTAACCAAGAACTGAGTGAAGGAAACCTCTTAGGATGTGCACGGGCTAAGTATCTTGCTAAGGTTATCTCTCCTAGACCTTTAATTCCAATTGCTTGGCAATGTTTAGTAAGATATGGAAACTGTTTCTTTATTTCCCTTTCAAGCTTCTCCTTTGCAGGTTTGAGTTCTTCTAGCAATTTCAAGAACAGTTCATTCTCCTTACCAAACTCTTTTTTGAAAGCATTCTCAGCATTCTCTAGTCTTACCATTTCTTTAGTAATGTAGTCATATTTAGAGACAGCTATAGCAAGATCTAGGTCTTCCTTCTCTATCTTATGGAAATGCTCTGGGTGTTCTTTGTAGTAGTCTCGTATCAGAAATACATCATTGACATCTGACTTAGGTATCTTTCTTTCTTCTCTCAAGTCTTTTATTCGTTTGCCTGGCACTAGATAGACATTTCCAATGTCACATAGTGGGTATAGGAAGTGGACTTTGGGAGCTCCTGTTTCCAAGAAAAAGTTTGCCATATGAGTAGACTTAACCTCGGGATAAGACTTTATCTTGGAACGAAGCTCCTTAATAGTAGAGAATTGGAATGAGATGCCAGACTTAATCTCACCTCTAGAATTCTCTACTAAGCCCACACTCTTTTTCTTCCTACCCCAGTCAATGAAGACACTGACCATCCCTGTCTGCTTATTCATATGAACTTTACCCATTTCTTTCCCTCCCAATCCCACATATATTCTCCATCTGCATACACCAGTTTGTGTCTTCCTCTCAAGTATATGGTTTCTAGTCTAGAGTGTATACCATACAATATTCTAGATACTTCCCACTTTAGTCTCTTGCAAGGTAGAAATACTCTCATTACCTTCCAAGTCCCTTCTAGAAGATAAGAGTATCCATGAGGAGAAGATAACTCCTCTATTTCTGAATAGCCACAGAACTCACAAGAGAAAGCACCTGAAGTTTCTCCTCCCATATACCCATCACACTTAGGGCATGGTGGGTCTGAGTAGAAGATAAGTTCTCCTTCTCTATTGAATACCATGAAGGGACTTAGCTTTACGTTGAGTTTACGTTTATCCATACCCTCATCTCTTCAATAGTTTTCTTACTGCTTTCTTATATTCTGGATAGCTCCATGTTACATAGACAATCAAAGGCATGAACATTAGGAATATCATACATATATTATAGAAATTCCTTGCATAGAAGGGAGCTACACCTATTATCTTCTCTAACCACCAACCATCAGCTATCTTATAGTTCTCTGGTAAAGCCCACACAAGTGGAGCTATATGGTGGTCAAATTGCCACAAGAAGTAATAGTATAGGAATAAAGCTATAGTAGAGACAGTTGTTATCTTCCTACTTCTTGAACTGATTCCTTTCAATAACCTATTCTTCATGTCTTCACCTCTCTAAACTTGTACTCTTCTCAGATATAAGCCTTTCAATAATGGAAAGGATCCCTCACATAGTGCTTGCATTTTGGAGACTTCTTGCATAGCTTCACTCCTCTGTTGTAGAAAAAGCCTTCCTCTCTTTCCCTATAACAATACCCCAGTCCACATTCACCTTCTCTGTAATATGCACAAGACTTGTATCCATACATCATGAACTCCCATATCTGTTTTGTTCTAAACTCTTGTCTATATTTCCTTTGCTTGAAGTAGTGAACTATATTATAGAAAGGAAGAAGGAGAGTAACCAATGCATCTACTAGTCTCTCTAATAAGTCTCTACTGTTCATCTTCTATCACCCTTAGGTTCTAACTGGTCTCCCAAGAAAACAACTGAAAACTGCTCTTCAAGATACTTGAGTGCCTCTTCTCTACCTTTAGCAATCAGAACCTTCTTAGCTTCATAGAATGGTTTCCATTTACTAGTGTGAGAGAAACAGCAATTGATTATCTTATACTGTGTTTCATTTAGAGGTATGTTGTTGCCTTCTCGAATAGCCTCAAGAAACTTATTGAGGTAACAGTCTGCAGTTAAACTTTTAGACCCAAGAAAGCAATCTCCTTTGAAGCAATTCCAAATAGCATATCTAGTCAGAATATCATATATCCCTACTCTTACTCTTCTAGTGAATTCACCAGCATATTCTAAATGATAACTCACAGCCTTGACCTCCTGTTAATCATCTGATTCTAATTCTGCTTGTTCCCAGCCTTCAAAGTGTTCTCCTTGTTTCAACTGAATTCTCCTAACAACTTCCTTTACCTTTCTGTCTAGAGATTTCTTATCTAGATTTTGAAACACCTTGTAGTATTCTATCAATGCTCTTGAACAGTATCTATTGTCATCTGTAGCCTTACAATAGATAACTCCTTGTTCCCACTTCTGAATACACTCATCTAAGTATTGACACTTCCAACAGCATCTTGCACATTCTGTAGAGCAAAGTGATTGATTGAGTATCTTTCTCCAAGGATATGTTGAAACCTCTTCCTTATCTTTCCTCTTCTTCAATTTCCTATCAATCATCCTCTCTACTCTTCTTTACTAGACCTAATTCCTCAACGAGAGCCTCTATGCCTTTCCCTTTGTATGTCAAGAAATAGCTTGGATAGTAATCATCTATATTCCATGTCCCTATCTCAAAGACTACTTTCCCATTCAAGAATGCCCTCACCAAGTATTCGGTTGAGCCTGTTACTCGATTGAACTCTATCCTGTCATACTCTGTCTCTAAGACCTTCTCTTTTCCACCCTCTATCTTTAACCAGAATTGTAAGGGATCAACCTCACTCTCTGGAACAACCTCTGCAGAACTCCTATAGCCATCTTGACCATCTAAAGCAACAACACAGATATTGTTCTCAGTTGCAATGTAAACATCATAATCTATAGAATCAGAAACTTCCGATCCATGTCTCTCAATAACAAACTTGAGAGTGTTAAGAGTTGCATCCTTAAACTTGACTTCTATGAGATGATAATCTTCCTTGTAGGCTTCATGTAACATGTAACATATTCTCTGTGCATAGTTTATCCACTTACCACCTATAATGATTATATCTGCATCTCTTGGATAAGAACTAATGTCAAGGAGTTGGTTTTCTGTTAAGCCATCTGTCTCAAAGTATCTCAAGCCAGTCCTCTCTGCAAGCCAAGTCTTCGTGGTATTTGGTTCTCCTATGAAGATATACTTTACAGGTTTATCAAATCCTTTCTCTTTCATGTCAAGTTTCACCAGAAAAGATTATGACAATTGTCTCCTTAAAATGATTACCACAAGAACAGATAATTCCTTCTGGAAACATTCTCTTGAGTTCCTTGCTATTTGCCTCAGCAAAGGGAATAACTAATATCTCCTCTAAGAACCTATTCCACACACTTAGCCTGATAGGATAAGTCTTCTCAATAAATGGTGTATCCTCATAAGATGAGTAAGCCAAGTAGGGAAGTCCTCCCTTCCTTTGATACCTTACTACCATTGTCAGACTTCCTCCACTTCATCACTAAATACAACAAGTTTCCTCTTTCTTGGAAACTTAAGAATAAAACACCAACCAAGAATTTCATCTCCAGTATCCCAACAGTTTACAATTGTTCCTATTTCTCCCTTTTTAACTCTTGGATACTTGTAAGGTCTGATTAACTTTAGTTTTTCACCTTCAGAATATCCCAAGACTTTCCTCCAGAGTTTGATATCTGGATGCTTTGATGTCTCCATATTCTTTCCTCTTAGTGTAGGAGGAAACAAACATGTATATTATCTCTTAAGCACATCTGACACTCTTGCATACATTTAATTCTCTTGCCTCTTTTCTTAGCCATCTGTTCTGGACAGATAAACTCATTAGGTAGTCTTTCAGTTATCTCTCTTATTACTCTTGCAGTTGACTTTTGCCAGTCTACTGTCTGAGGAAATCTTGATTCAACACTCTGGATTAACTTCAAGTTGTTTGGTATATCCTTCCAGAAGTTAGCCATGTAGTATGACTTAGTATATGCATAGAAAGTCTTCTCTGGAAGTTGTCTTGCTATTTCACACCATTTCTGTAAGTATAGGTAGTTGTAGAAGTCTCCCGATTCGTGCACTCTAATAATTGTCTCTTTACGTTTCTTCAAGTATGCTACTATCTGTTCAACAAAGTCTTGTCTCTTAGAGAACTCCAGATTCTTTTTCCTCGAGGGTAAGCAAGAGGGATACAGACGTTCAGCCTTTAGGGCATAACAGAATCTTCTACACTCAGTTGAACTCCCAGGGCAAGTAGTTATTGCTGGAAGGTTCCATATTAAGACATTCTTAGACAGTTTAGTATTCCCTTTAGAGAAATGAAACTCCTTCATATTTCTCTCCTCCTTTTTAATGTCTGAAACCATTTCCATGCTCTATCACATCCTCTTTCTCTTGGATAATCTTTAAAGACAAAAGCCCTTGAAGGAACTGAGTAATAGAAACCTACTCCCTTAAAAACTACATCTTCCCAATTCTCATTGTCATCTATTGTAGAGTATGGAACTAACTCTCCAAGAGTTTCATGTTGAACTCTGGGATATTTCAAGACTTTATTAGCATAATGTTCTAAACATGGAAATTCCCTTACTCTTACTTTTACTTCTTCAGATTTAAGGATCTTCATCCATCTCAAGTAATTCTCCAACTCTTTAAGACTTTCATCTCTCCTCATTTATTCCTCATCCTCCTCATCTAACTCTGCTGTGCTTTCACCATAAGGTTCATACTCAAGTTTCTTTTCAGTATCTCCAAAGAAGGATACCCTCTGTTTGTTTTCTTTCTTCTGTTGTTTTCTAAATAGAGAATACACCTTCTTAATAACTAACCATATAATCTTGAGTATTCCAGAGAAGGCTAAACCCAATACATCAACAATTCCAACAACAATTATCCATGCAATTACGTGAGCCAATACAGACACTTCCAACTGTCTTAACATGTCTAAGATACCTTATACTTACTCTCTCTAAGGATAGGAATAGCCTACTAATTAGGTATATTCGCTTGTCTGTCTCTCCATTCCTCATGTGTCTAAGACTATATTCCATACTGTTCCTTCCCATTCACAGTCTATTAGCCAATGACATCTCTTCTTGCATCTCTTGTTCTTGCAGTCTTTACAGCATATCTTCTTGTGACAGTCTCTCCAATACCATGCCTTACAGTATCTCAAGCTCCTTCACCCAGCAGTAGTTCCCAGAAGTTGACTGGCTCACAGTCTGTTGAAACACACTCTTGAGGACAACTGTCTCTTTCATTGCAGAACCTACAGCACACCTTCTTCTTTTTAGGACATAACCACCATGTAGGACAGTATCTCTTCCTCATGTCTCTAAAATCAACTCCCATAAAGTTACTCTGCACTTAGAGGTGTCTTCTCCTTTTCTGGATGCTGAACACCTTTGAGGACAGTCTTCCTTGCAATACACACAACAGATCTTCTTCTTTAGAGGACAGAACTCCCAAGACCAACAGTATATCTTCTTCAAGTCCCTTCCTCAAATATTTTGTCCCAGAGATATGTTCTGAAATTGCATCCTTTGACTTTACATCTAACAGAGCACTTCTCTGGGCAGTATCTGCAGCACAGTCTCTTGCCTTGTTCACATGGTCTCTTACCACAATATATCTTAGTTATTCTCCTGGTCAACTTCTATCCTCTCTTTAACGTGCAGCACCTTTCGTTTATTGCTATAGACATTTAGAGGGTTAGGACTTATATCCTTTTCGGAGAACACTCAAGGTCACTGTTAGTTCAACCACCCTCCAAGATTAGTTTCCAAGTGCTCACTCTATATTCACAGGGCTTGTAAGTTAGAGAGCATACTTTAGGGCATTCCTTCTTCAGTCTACAAGAACGACAGCATATCCTCTTCCCACAGTAGTCAGATCTCCACTTACAGAAGTATGTCAAGTTACAGCCTCTGTTTTATGCATAGGGAGCCTCTGAGTTGAACTGTCTAGACTGTCACTCAGAGTGTTTCTAAGTGGTCTGGTATCTCTATGACCACACACTCATTTCCACATGCTTGACATTTCTTTGTCTTAGATACTTGACCACACACATTACAGTAGTAGACTTTCTCTCTCACCTGTCTTCCCTCCTTTAGAAAGCATGGCTCTTGGTCACCTTACGGTCTATTTCCTCTTTGAGCTTCTGCCAAGTCTCCCACTTCAGCCAGATAAAGCGTTTGCCATCTGAATGGTATAGGGCTATGAGCTTTCGTTTCCTGTCTATCTTTACTCTCACTTTCTCACCTCCAGTGTCTTGCTTATCTTCTCTTGCAGTATGAAAGGAGCAAGGATATTCTTAACACTCTCATATGTCTCTAGGCTATCTTTCAAGAAGTCAACAGCCTTTGAAGCTATAAAGAAGACCTCTTCAATATTTGACATCAGGTCTTCTATGTCATTAAGCCATATTCTCTTGGGACCTTCAATCCTCATTGCCCGGTTGGAGTCTTCAGCAATGTGCCATCTCATTCCTTGAGAGTCTGTGCATTCTGAGAATCCACCTGCATAAGCAGTGCGTATCAAGGTCACAAGATGCTTTATTGACATTAGAACTTCCTTCAAGGTATTCAAACTACTCACCTCCTCCTTTCAGCTAACACTACTAAGTTGAGTCCTACCCAATATCTTCCACCATTGTCAAACTGGACTACATAGCCTAGCTTGCTTGTTTTGACTACTGTCCCATATCTTGGATATGTCCCTTCAAGGTTCCACTTTTTCCACTCTATTCTGACTCTATCTCCAACTCTTAGACCTAAGACTTTAGTCAACACTTCTCTTTCTTTCCTTCTCATACTCTCCCTCAGTTGTTAGAGTTAGGACCTATTGCCTTGCAGAGTTTACCAAGTTGCTTTGCTTCAGTGATTATCTCAAGAGCCTCTTCAGGACTTAAGACTCTTGACAGTCTATTGTAGAATTCCTCTGTGCTATGTCTTGCATTGTATCCTTGAGCTGTTCCCTTCAATACTCTCTCCAGAGAGTGTATAGTCTCTATTCCTCCTTTGAGTAGTATCTTCTTCTCTCCAATAACAAGATACCAATTGTTCTTTACCTTCTCAAAGCCAAGAGTTATTGGTGTCTCTCCTTCCAAGTCAGTAATGTATCCAGATATACCCTCAGCAGTCAGCTTCTCTTCTCTCTGTTTCTTTATGTTCAGAAGCTCTTCCTTGTCCTTTTTCTCTTCCTCTTTCTCCTCTGCTGGATGCACTAAAGGACTTCCTTTTATGAAGTAGTTCCACAGTGCTTGATACATGTCCTCAAAAGCTACTCTCCTGTCATCTAAGTAGGTCATTGTTGTAGGTTGTCCTCTTCTATTCTTGACTATCTTTGTCTCTATCTTGACAGGGTCTTTACCATCTACAGATAGCTTGAAGAGGCTTATCCAAGGTCTTAGTTTCTCTATCAGACTTGGGAATAGAGTAGCCAGTTTCACATCACTCTGGTCAGATGGCTTCCAATTATATCTGTGTCTGTATACAAAGCTAGCAAAGTCTTCCTTCTTCCAAGTAACATCTGCTTCTATCTCATAAGTATGGTCATCTAGTCCCTTTATTGTTATCTTGTTTCCTTCTATCTTTATTCTTTCCTGAAGAGCAGTGTTCTTCAAGACTAGCTCTCTAGCCTCAAGCCTCTCTATCTTCTTGACAGTCTCATCTATTTTCTTCTTGTAGTCTTCTAAGTTTGCAAGAGTAACAATGCTTTCCTCACTCAAGTGTTCTACTGAGTTGAATTCCTCATAGGTATAATACTTGTCTTTTAGTCTTAGACACTCTGTATACAGAGCAACCCATTTCTTAGCCTCTTCTTCTGTCTTACAGTCTGTTAGACAAGCTAGCTCATAGGTCTTCCAGCTCTCTGCAAATACAGCATAGACCCCCTCTTTCAAGTCATCCCATATACTTCCATATCCTTTACCCCAACCTCTGTATATCATTGGAATATCTTCACACTTAGCTTCTTTATTGAAGAGAGAGAACTGACCATTGCTCCACACAACCAAGTGGAGTGAGTCTCTCTCATTAACAATGACCTTCTCTGCTCTGACTAGAAGCAAACTGTTTGTGTATCCTTGAGATAGCTTGTGCAGGACAGCTCCTTTGTAGACTAGCATTTCCTCAAGTTGTTTTCTAGTCAAGTTGAAAGCATAGAGCTTCAAGTCCAAGTCTATCTTCTTAGATACTTCCTCATCCTTTATGTCTTGGAGTTTCACATTTTCTCTCCACACCTTCTTCACCTCCTTTTCTTTTCTAAACCATAATCCTCAAGGAACAAGTTCAGAGCCTCTTCAGCGTATACAGCCTGACTTGCATAGTGCCATCCGTTCCTTGCATCTATACACTCAAAGATTAACCTCATCACATCCGCTTTACTCTTCGTTGCCTTTAGTCTCTTGTATACCTTCTTCCAGAATAAATACTTTTCTCTTCTCCTGATACGGTTTCTTTTCTGTGCTTCTTCTTTCCCTAACAGGATGTATTCTAATATTCTCTTACTTTTCTTGTCCATACTCAAACCCCAGTATCCTTATCCATGTTTCTAATTCTCTTATTCTCTTCTCAGGGTATCTCTCAACAAAGTCCTCCAGAGGTATAGCTTCTTTCTGTGTCCAGTCTGTATGGTATAGAGGTGCTATGACTATAATATGCTCACCATCTCTAGTTGCAGGGAGGAGAGCTCTATCTAGCTGAAACAGCCCTAGCTCTACTCTCTTTCTTCTTCTCAAGATTCTCATTGCTCTGTAGACTCTACCAACATCTACCCATATAGTATTTGTAAGCATGAGTGCTCCTCTCTTCACTCTTTTCTTTATTTTGAGTCTCCCAAAAGAGAAGAACCTAGACTCACTATCAGATAACCTTGGCACTCCTAGAGTTGCATCTGCTGACAAGATGAACTCTGGTGTTGTCCTGTCTGATTCCTCTAATTTCTCAAATCTCCTAAGGAACTCAATCTGAGTCATTGTTCTTCTTACCATGCAGTATCACCTGATATTGCATTAACAGTTTCTTCTGTTCTTGAGTTAGCTTACAGGCATAGCAATGAAGTCTAAACATGTTCTCCTTAGTCCAACAAGGATGCTTGAAGTTCTTGGCTCTACAAGTATATATCTTCACATTATACTTCCGAGTAGTCAGCAAGGCTGGACAGTTGCTAGCATTCATTTGACCTAAGGCTGTCTTGGCTGCATCTAACTTCCCACTTAGAATCCACATCTCTTCTCGTAAATCTCTTAAAGTCTCATGTGCTTCTTTCATCTTCCTTGAAGTCTCTCTCTTCTGGACAAGTAGTTTCTTGACTACCTTGTATAGGTCTTCTTTCTGTCTATTTTTATACTCTTGCATGTGCCTTCTTCTATCCATGTCTCCTACCTCTTATCTTTAACAGCACTTTTCTTATCTTAGCCTGTTCAGGAGTCCACTTGCATTTGTAACATACTTTCTCATACAACACTTCTACTCTCCTAAAGAGCAAGGTGTCTTTTGCTCCACAGGAATAGGATGGTCCCCATGAAGGTAAGATATGCTTCTGTAACACTCCACAGCGTGTTGCTTTTCTTCTTCCTATTTCTCTCCTGCAATATTGAATGAACCACCATAGCTTATCTTCAGAACATTTGTAGTCCCAGACCTTTCTCGCAGTCTCCTTTCTCTTTCTGTGTAGTATCTTTTTAGAGTTCTCTGCTTTGGTTAGTATCTTCTCTAACTCTTGTCTCTTCTTCTTAGTCAAGTCAAACATCTCTCAACACCTTGCTAACTATGACTCTTAGTTCCTTTGGAGAATCCTTATTTACTCTGTAGAACTTGCCATCCTTAAAGAGTAGAGCATGATGGTTCTTCAGTGAGAATACTTGCTGACAGTTCATATGCATACAACGCCACAGTTGCTTCTCCTTGTCTATCTGTAGAGTGTTCCAACTCAGACAGCGAGGACAAGGAACAAAGACACTCACTCTTGTTTTAGTTTCTTTCCGAGTATGCATACAGGCAACTCCTTCTCAAGTCTCTTCAACATCTCCTCCTTGCTTACTCTCTTAGTGACAAAGTCTTTCCATATTGCTCTCTTCAGATGGTATTCAGCTCTTGCTATTAGTTGGAAGACTTTAGCTTCTCTGTTAGTTAGCTTCACTGTATAGGAGCATGGCAAACCCACTACCTTCTTTCCAGAGACAAACAGCCTGTAGATACCTTCAGCAGCTAAAGTGCTAGCTCCCATTCCTAGTCTGTCATCTTTAGTATTGAAATATACTATAGTGTAGTATCTTCCTTGGAACCCATCTGCATCGTAGCTTACTCTCAACTCCTCCATCTTTTGTCCCTACTTGGTTCTATTTTTGCACACAAGACTCCCAAGCTCATGTAGTTCTTGTATGCTTCTTTTCCTTTAGTATGCTCTACAATAGCTAACAAGTTCTTCAAGTCTTGTAGGTTCTGCTCAATCTCTTTCTTCTCATACTCTTTCTTGATAATGTCTTCTCTTATCTTCTCAGCAGCACAGTGTAAGCAGTAATGTCCTGTGTAGTAATACCAAGACCCTGAGATGAATATCCTTGGCACTTCTTTAGGTATCTTTGCTCCACATTTCTTGCATCTAACTGACCTTTGATACTTCTTCCTGTGTCTAAAGATAAAGTAGCAGTTAGTCTGAAACTGTTGAGTATAGCCATACCAAGCTCTTTCAGAGTCATGTTGAAATTCCTCTTCAAATTCTTTCTCCATCTAACACTTCACCTCCACTACTATATCCCAATTATAGTCCTTAACTCTATTCACATCTATTCCTTTCTTCTTCAAGTGTTCCACTGCTTGTCTTTCAATTTCTTCTGCTATCTCCTCTAAAACCCACTCAGTAAGGTAGTCTGTATCTAGTTGGAACCTTATCTTGTTGTCTAACACATCTATTAGCTTCTTAAGTTCTTTACTTGTTCTCAACTTCACTACCTCAATTTCCATGAGATATACTTGAGAGCATTCTTCTTCTTGAGTTGCTTCAAGTCTCTGCAGAAGTCATCAATACAGTGTATATGTAGATAGCAACTCCTTGCACCATGATAGAAGTATAATGTCTCTATCTTAACACACACTTCTCCACAGCTTATCTTTAGACCACAGCAAGTGCAAGTGGCATTGTCACTTCTATTTCTCCATAGCTTCATATTCTTTCCTCAAGTCTTTCTTCAGTTTCCTAAGTCTATATTCAGCTCTCACAAGGGAATACAACATCATGAGCAGTTGAGCAGTTATATATGCCTCTACCAACTCAACTAACATCTGTTTCCCTCCTTTCAAGTGAATATGAGCCTACAGTTTTTCTCTGCTGAATGCTCAAAGGCTTCCAGCCACATCTTACATTTAGAGAGGAGATAAGTCTCATAGTCTTCATCTACTTCTCCTAAGATTACATTCCAAGGGTTCTTGAGCTTCTTCTTTCTTGTCTTGATAAACTCTCTCATAGGCTCAATCATCCTCTTGCACTGTTTTGGTGTCAAGTATCCGTCACAGTCAGAGTGCATTAAGAGAGGTCTGAAGGGAGTTCTCACCTTTATCTTTCCAAACCAGTAGTCCTCTAAGTTGAATCCAAGACCTCTTGCTAACCAGTGTCTGAATTCATCAAATCCAGAGTAGCTACCAGCTCTGAAGCTAACATGTCCACACTCACAGACAATATCAAGTCCCATCTTCTCTCATCCTTGCTTTATAGTTGTAAGGACACCAGTAACAACATCCCTGACTTGGATTCAAATCACACCTGACTATCATACAATGACCATCTGGTTTTCTCAGAGAACACTTCAGCACCCATTGTGTATTTCCACAGATTGGTGTCTTGGGTTTTCCCTCAAGAATCCTCAACCACTTGTTGCTTTCTAAGACTCTATGTTTGCATCTTGGTAGCTTCTTACGAGGGAAGACGAGTCTTGGAGTCTTTTGCAACCTCAACTGGTTCAACCCCATAGAGTTTCTTAATCAGTTCCTTTGCTGCTTCTTTAGATTCACTCACATGACATCCAGCTCTCTTGTCTAAGTCATTAGTTAGTATGTGTCTAAATGCTTGTTCCAGATACTCTAAGTAGAATGGTCTCCCAAACTTCCACAGAGATAGTTCAATACAGCCTGTTAATCTCTGTCTATTAATATAGAAGAAGAGCCTTGTGCAGTAGGTTATTGGGAGACTTGTTGCTCTGAATTGTTTTATGACTCCATGTCTTATAGTGACTTGAGGTACCTTGAACCACTTCCACTTGAAAGTGTAAGTCTGCTCACAAGCTTCCTCAAGAAGAGCTACTTCTCTTGGTAGAGTAAGTCTCCTCATTAACCTCTTAACTGGGTCTGTCATCTTTATTCTCCTTGTCTTTAAGTTTTACAATTCTGTATTCAGACATAAACAAAGGTCTCTCATCCCAAAGAGAACAAGGATACATTGTACAAGAGTAACATGTGCAATGACCTGTAGTGGGACTCTTTACACATGGTTCATGCTTTCCTTGAATGATTATCTCCCACCTATGGCTTAGAGTCCTGCGAGCATCTAAGATGAGTATCCTCTTTTCTTCCTTTGACATTTACCTTACTCCTTCGTTTCCATGCCTGTATTCGTAGATAGTTCTCATAACCTTTCTTAGCAAAAACCTGAAGATAGCACCCTACAACCTTGTCTCCATATCTAGGAGATATGAACTCTCTTTGTCTCTTCATCTCTTCATGCCAATAGGAGTCTACATTTGGAGCTAAGCAGTAGCCTAGTGTTTGAGGATTCTTACTTGGCACATGGAAAGGACAATCCACATAGAGGTTTGTTCCACAGTGAGTATGTATGCCCTCACTCCAGGTATTCTCATCTAACTTAAGGCATAGCTTGAGTGTAGCTACCTTGTTGATTCTCTTTCTTAGCTTCTTAGTTAAGGCATATCTCCACATACCAATGTATTCCTTATTCATTTCCTTTCCCTCGGTTCAAAGAGTGGACATTGTAAAACTATATAGTTGTACATAATCACTGCACAGTCCTCATAAGCATTTGGGTTGAAGCAAACATTTTCCTCTTGATAGGTGTGTTGATACTTGCAGTTAGCTATACATGTCAATGGTTGAAGACCAAACTTGAAGGCTACTTTGAGTAATGCATTATTGTCCTTTCTCTTGCTCACAAGAGTTCCACTCATTTGGCTTCTTCCTTTCATTTTGTTCTATAGTCAAGAGTCTGTATTTGTAACAATGTTGATATGTGGTTTGAGGTAATCTAGTTCCTACTCTACAGAATGTCTGATAGTGTTCTTTAGTTACGTTTAGATTACATGTTTTAATGAATGGACATGTGATAATTCTTTTTCTAAACATCATTTCCCTCTTGTATGTTTATTGAGTGAGAGGTTAGTAGTCATCCCTCTCACCGTTCTTTGGTATCTGTATCACAACAGCATTCTTCATCTTCTCTACTTCCTCTGTCCTACCATTCTGTGTTATTATCCATAGAGTTGGAAATGGATACTCCTTGTCTGGTATGTTAATGTATCCGTCTGAGAAATAGACTAGCAGTTTCACATTATGAATATTCATGTTCTCTTCAATGTAGTTGTATACTGGTCTGCTATCAGTACCACCATAGCCTCTACCTTTGACACAATATGGGTCAAAGTTCTCATCTATTTCCATTACCTCTTGCACTGCTGCATCACATACAATTACTGTAGCCTTCAGGCTTTCAAATTGCTTGCACATTGCATATATCTCTGAGAGGAATTCAGCGTATTCCTCATCTGATATAGACCCTGAAGAGTCTACACCTATCACTAGTTCTATTGACTCTCTCTTTATCATAGGCATATAGTATCCTACTGAATAGGATTTCTTAGCTGGTCTTGTATAGCTGAAGTCATGTGGTATCACTTGCACTATGAAGCGTCTCAAGACATCCTTCCAGTCTAATTGTGGATTGAGAATGTCTGCAAACATCCTTTCAATACCTGCAGGCATCTTGCCTTGAGACTTAGCAAAGTTGTATGCTTCTCTAACTGCCCTTGCAGTATCAAACGGTTGCTGTCCTGGTTGGTAGAATGGTGAATTAGCATTTCCTTGTCCACTTGTCTGATTCTGTCCTTGACCTTGTCCTTGTTGGTCTTTGTCACCTCCAAAGATATGAGAGTCAAATCCTCCTCCTACAGGTACTTTGTATATCTTTGCATTCTTAATTAACCAGTCGTATATCTCCTCTGCACACTTTCCTTTCATCTCTGGAATCCGTATCCACTTGTCTGGTATCTGGAAAGTATGACTTAGTATCTCATTGACTGCAGCATCTACAGCTACATTCCATAGTTCCTGTTGTCTTGTCCCTAGTCTCTCTAAGTGCTTCAGAACAACATGAAGCACCTCATGCGTTACTGCACACTTGAGTGCAGTGTCTGTCTGAGCATCTACCCAATGTGGATTATAGACAAGGTTCCCATATAGGTCTACTCCCATAGTGTTGATACCAAACATCTTAGCCTCTTCATCAGAGACCTCTCTTGGTATTAGTTTCATTGCGAGGTTCCCGAAAAAATGGGTAATCAGTTAACAAGTTTATCCTGGCTTTTGCAATCCTCTCACGTGGTGTCAAGTTACTCTTTACCATCCTGTTTCACCTCCTGTTCCTTATACAATACTCTTAAATATTTTCTTTGCTATTTCTTTGCTAGGTGACATTAGTTGCCTATCTGTCCTCAGTGCGGTGAGTTCTTTGAGCCTTATTATGCTAGGCTGAGAATCTGTAAGGATTGTTACAATGCCAACCGTCAGAGAAGGTATAGAACAGATCCTATTTACAGGGCGAAACACTTGGAGTGGGGTAGGTTGCGTTATTATAGGGATAGAGAGAAGATTCTTCGTCAACAGAGAGAAACTTGGATTACTGTCAATGGAAAACATAGGAAAGTTTCCAAACGTCCCTATCCAGCGGATGGCTCTTGTGAGCTTTGTGGTGACAAGGTCAAATTGGTCTATCACCATTGGGATGATGGAGACTTTATGAAAGGCATTTGGGTCTGTTCTTTCTGTCATGGTCTTTGTGAGAAGGCTGATATCTTTGGTACTGGACTCATCGAGAAATACCTTCAATTCAAATCCTCCCTTGCTTGCAAGTCAACTCACTCAAAGAAGTCTTAACTTTCTTCTTAATTGAAGAAATCTATTAGCCTCCGAGCAAGTTGACTTGCAGCCTTTATCTTTATTATCTTCTGTGTCAATGCTTTGTCTACACTGACCATTAGTTTCAGAGTGAATACAGCATACTCTTCATTCATCCTTCTAAGTACTCCAATTATCTTCTCAAGTGTTGCTGAATCCGAGTGGTCTCTGTAGTATTCTGCTAAGCTAGTTATGAGTGCCCATACAAGATCTGGCTGTGTATTCTCATCTGGTAGTTCACAGCTATCAGGGTCTTCTAAGTAGTATTTCATTGGCTTAAGTCTGTCTTTGATTCTAATAAATGTAGCAAATTCTCCTGCAGTCCCTACACCTATCTGAGTTGCTGCTATTTCCTGTATCAAGTCTAGCTGGTCACTCTTGATGTCTTTAATTAGGTTAGATAGGTGTTCCCATGACCTAGGAGTTGGGAATGCATTTTCCTTTAGCTTAGGGTCAAAGCCAAAGATTGCCATTCTCTTGAAGTTAAGGAAACCGATTATCCTCATGTCTATTCCATGTTTCACTGCCCAGTTAGTCCAGTCCTCTACTGATGGTATCATTAGTTCACAGTGACCAAATCTGTTCTTAAGAGGACCACTCATTTCAAAGACAGCTGCTCTATCTTCTAGTCTGTTTCCTGCTGCTACTAATAGGTAGCCATCAGGAACAACATAAGTTCCTAATCGTCTGTCTAGTATCAATTGGTATGCACTAGCTTGTACTAATGGTGGAGACAGATTCAACTCATCAAAGAATATGATTCCACAGCCTTTTCGTGGGAATAGTTCAGGTGGCAACCACACAGTAGCCATGTGTTCTTTATCGTATATTGGTATACCTCGTAAGTCGCTCGGGTCGGACTGAGAGAGTCGTATGTCTATCACTACAAAGTACTTCTCATCGTTGAGGTGTTTGACATCTTCTGTATACTCAAGACCTAACTCTTGAGCTAATTCCATAGCTGCTTGTCTGACTACTTGTGATTTACCTACACCAGTTGCTCCCCATACGAATAGAGCTTTCTTAGCTTTATAGTATAGCTTGACTAGTTCTTTCAGTTGGTCATGTTTGACCTGTACTGCTACTGAAACTTGTTCAGCTTTTCCAACCATATTTCCTCACTCTCCTTTTTTATTTTATATTTGGCACAGCGATATAGAGGTTTCCCTCTGAGTGCCATAGCTCTCTTACTTCAAACGAGTATGTCTTATTCATACTCTCACCAATTCCCTTTAACCACCCAGGGAGAAGGGTCTTCCCATTGAGGGATGACTGTGACATGAAATATTCTCTCCTATTTGAGTTTCAGATCTGTTAAGATCTGTTCCTTTAGAGCACTCAGCACTTCTTTTGCTGTCTTGCTCTGTCCACGGTACAGGTTTCTAAAGAACTTGTCAAGGCACTTCTTTGCTACTGGACATTCCTTAGGATCTCCGTATGCAGTGTGTTCTGTATTTCCACACCTGAATTCTCCAAAGCAAGGACAGAGTGTCTTGATTAGCATCTCTTGCTCTTTTCTGTTAAGTACTTGTCTGTGGTTGGATCTTGACTTTCTGACCAAAGCCAAACACTTCCCATATCTCTATACCTGAATTAGCTATAGCTTGAGCAATATGCTTGCATGCCTGGAGTTGTTTCAGTTCTCCATTGTCATTGAATAGATATGTGTGTGAACCCTTACGTACCTTCCAGTCCATGCACTCACATTCCCAACCATTCTCTCCAAAGAATACAGTGTATTGATGTCCTCTATGTGTGAAAGAGTTTATCTTAGTTCCTAGTAGCTTCTTCCATACTTCTATTTCTTTTCTAGATGTCATCACTTATCCCTCCTGTGGTGTTCTGCTCTACATGCATCACGATATGGACACTTCTCCCACTCATCTTTACCATTAGCTATATTACTCCATCTCCAACCATCAGTCAAACAGTTCCAGTCTCCAAAACAATATCTTCCATATAGGATAGTGTTCATGATGAAGACCTTCCTCTCTTCCTCAGTTAAGTTCTTAGGGACTTTCATGTGGTTTCACTATCCTTAGTTTATAGTATGCAGAAGACCCCTGAGTTATCCATTTGTATATGTAGTACCTACGCCATCCAAACTTAGAATTCCTGAGTCTCCTCAACTTGATCTGTTGTTTACCATTAAAGTTACTTATAGCAAATACCTCCCAATTGACCTTACCATTTTTGAATCTGACAATGTCTCCTACCTCAAGACATAGAAGTATTCTGTTCCATATCTCTTCCTCTTTCATAGTCTATTCTCTCCTCAAGTGTTCTGAGTAAGCAAAATAACCTGCACATATGCTAACCAGTATTGTCCATATCAGGAGTGCTACTTGCAATTGCATAGGCAGACACATCATGAATATAATATTGAATGCTATGAATTCTATCCACAGTACTATAGCTAATATTAGTTTTACTTTATTCATAGAGTATATCACTCCTCTTTAGGTGTACTATGATTTTTGTTTTGCCTCTCTGTATCTTGACAAAGTATTCATCAGCTATTACTTCAACTACTACTCCTGTCTTACCTATGATGAACTTCGTGAACTTACCCTCTTCATAGAGACTAGCAGAGATTATCTTTACCTTATCTCCTGGTTTAGGTGGTAATATCTTACTCCAGAGTTCTTTAGCTGACAACTTCAAGTTCCTCCCGTATGCAGAAGAATGTCCAGTTTCTTTTAGTTGGGAACTCTATTAGGTAGAAGTACTTGTTAGGTCTCCTGTAGAAGTAGTCAGCAGTAGACACATCCTCAAGGTTCTTCTTTTCAAGTACCTCTGTTATTATCCCTGTTGCTCCTAAAAGTGCTTCTCTACTTTCATACCATGGTTGTCCTTTGAATATAGGACGGCACAGGTTCTTAATGAACTTAACCTTAGTTCCTACTGGGAGTGGCTGGAAGTTATCCCACAAGTATAGTTCCTTAATCTTCTCACACATCAGTATTCACCTTCAGTTCATTTCTTAGTTTAAGCAGTGGAGTGTTCTCAACTATCCACTTCCAGCCTTCTTCTTTACCTTTAATCTTTAGAATATCCAGAGCCTGTTTCCAGTACTTGTAGTCCTTCTGGTTCTCCATCATTATCTTTAGATACTTAGCTTGTTCCTCTGTTACTTCTATATCTCCTTCTCTCTTCCAATCCCAGTCATGCAGTAGTCCTTTGAGGACTTTGTGTAGGTTACTCTTGCATGGAGTACCTAAGTCTGCTAACCTGTAGTGAAGACCCCAGTGAAGGTCATCATTTACTTGATATAGTTGCCAATGTGCCCAGTGAGCTATCATACCACCAGGTACTATCTTCTCTAGAACACTTAGCCTCACATAATATGTTTTAGCCTTAGGCTTTTCAGGAGACATAGCCTTTCATCTTCATGTCTCTATCTTCGACATATGCTAACTCTTGTGCCTTCTTTTCTAATTCTAAGTCTATGAAGCTTTGAGTGAGTTCACGTTCAGCAGTGGCTTCTAAGTTTTTGTCTAGAAACAAGATGTATCTAGCAACAGTATTCTCTAAGGCTAGTGCTTCTGGTGATTTCCTTCTGTAGACCTTCTCATTTATATTCATAATTCTCCCTCAATCATTCTATATAGTCATCATAGATCATAGCTATCAGATCACAGTTCTCAAAGTGGTATCCTTTGAAGTCTTCATCTTCTTTGAAGAACAGAATCCATCTTGTGTAAGTCTTCTTTAACCAATTAAAGAAATCCCTGGTTGTCTTGAATTCTCTAATTTCCTCATACCATGCATCACTTGCTTTCTTAACTCCTACTTTCATATACTTTCCTCCAGGATTCCTCCCATCTTTTAAACTTGTTCTCATCTCTCTCTACATAAATGAATCTCTTGTCAAGTAAAACAATTGCTAGTTCTTCAAGCATGTCTTTCAGTTTCAAACTTGCTTTGACAAAGGATACTTGGTCTTCTTTAGCCAATAAGTGTAGTTCCCAAAGAAGTGCTTCAAGGTGGAGTTGACAGAAAGGTAAGGAACCTAATGCACGTTCCCAGAGACAAGCTTCACATGTTTTGCTTTGTTCCTTAAGCTTCTGAAACTTCTCTCTTATTTCTAGGACATATCTTCTAGTGTTGTTCATACTCTCATTCCTTCTATAGCTTGAGCATAAGTCCCTCTTCATTTGACCAACCCACAGTAAATCCTCTGATGTGTCTCTTTACCTGTATGAATACTTCTAGGACTATTCTCTTGTCCCTGCAGAACTGACCCCAGTTGAAGTATATCCAGATGAATCTAGGTCTTGTCCTGAGTAGCATTCTTTCTAGCATTCTCTTCAGCCCTCTTAGCAAAGAACATCTTACACTCTTCAGTGACATCTCCTCTCAGGACAGTAATCTTGTCTATAGTTTCTGGATGTTCCATTAGGTATTTAGAGATACATTTCCTACAGATATGGAAGCACTCTTGTGGATCTTCTGGCCCTGAGCCTTCATATCTTACAAAGGACATGGGTAGATGTTCACTAGGATCTCCTTCACCAGTCTCTAATGCTTTGTGGCATTCCTTTGACATCTTGAATAGGTCATTAAGGAGACCTGGCTTGTTCAGTCTATCTATACGTTTAATTGCTTGCTTGACTGCATCTTCCTCTGTCTTTGGTTCCATCCAATCATAGTCTGACATAGTATTACTCCTTCTTATCTTCAGCTATAAAGCACATTATTGCATTGACTCCAAACTCAAACAGAGATACCCACCAGGAGAATGATCCTGCATGTCCTGTCTCTGTCAAGATTAAGAAGGTTGCTAGCCAGATATCTACACCTATAGCTGAAACAGCTCTCCAGTTCATCTTACCACCCTCCTACCTTAATTATTTTTATCTTGTTAGAGATTATGTTCATCATCAGTTCAGCATCGTCCTTAGGGAACAAGCCATCAGTGAAGAAGTAGACCTGATCATACTTCTTAGTTAGTGCATTCAATTTCTGGATGTCCATTCCAATAGACAGTGGATAGAATATCTCTGTCAGGTCTTCAGCTAAAGTATATAGTCTCAAGAAAGCTACTATAGAAGCAGAGGCATCAATCACAACTGCTATTCTCATACTCTACACTTCCCTGAATAGCTTCTGAAACTTTCTATGCATATAGAAGCCTGCAATGTAACCTAATATTGCAATAGGGACAAGGTATATGTTATGTTCTACAATAGCTATTGCAGTAGCCATTGAAGCAATCGTCTCAACACTTCCTTCTACCATACCATACCAATGTGCATCTATCATTGGGTGTTGTTTCTTCATCTCTATCCCTCCTCTTACTTCCAGTCTTCTCCTAAAGGTTTCCAGACAATGTGTTGCCTATCAAGCTTGTTTGCTTCTCTCTGAGATATGAAGTACAGGTACTTCTTCCTGTTATTCCAGACATAGCCTACAATAGGTTCATCTGCATTTACATAGACACGCTGTGGTTGTAGTTTGTTAAGCAATTCCATTAACCACTGAGTAAAGTCTTTGTTCAAGAGACTACCCTCCTATCTTAACTTAGTCTCATTCCACTTAATCCAGAACTCTATTCCTGCTAAGGCCATCAGTAACAACAGTATCAGGAAGATGATAGCAAATGCTTGACCCATCATCTGACTCCAGTACTTAGCAAATGTCTCACGAAATATATCTTCAGGTGTCATATAATTCCCTTCAGTCAGATGAGAGTTGCTTGAAGAAGGTAAAGAATCCTAATACTGTTACACCTAGTCCTGCTAGTTGCACTAGGAAAATATAGAGAGGTTTTGTAGCATAAGGTGCAGCACAGTATAACAATACACCACCATGCATTAGAAGAAATGTAGCTATGACTTTTAACTTTTTCTTCCTGTTCATCTTAGTTTCCTCTACTTCTACTCTGAAGTTCAGTCTCTGAAAGATATTGTTCACAACTCTCACAGAGTCCTGCACAACCGTCTATGTTTTTACACTTCTGTGGTTTCTTTGTCATACACTTCCCTCCTATCTAATTACTCCTGTCATCTTTCTCTTCAAGACTTGTCTTTTGATTCTGTTAACTCTCTTCATTAGTCTTCCACTCTCCCATGTATAATCCATTTGATATGCTCTATGACTCTATCTCTCAAGTCCCAAAGAACTTCAATGAGAAGGTTGTTGTCAATAATGACATCAAACAAGTCTTGGATAATACATGGAAGGTTATAGCGTACTAAGCAGTCATAGACTTTGTATATTGGCTTTTTATAAAGACCGAAAGCCCATAACATGTCACATCATCTCTTTGCATCTTCACTTTAAGAATTGGTCACAAATTGGAGAATAGTCACAGTCCTCACAAGTGACATCAGGCTCTTCATTGTTTAACTTCTTCTTCCAGCATTCTAGAATGTCTCTCTTTACAAGATATAGAATGTCTTCAAGAGTCTTGCTTATCTTCTCTAACTCATCCTCATTTGTCATTATTCTCACCTCTCTTACCAATCCAGTATTTCATACTCCACTGTAGCATTGCATTTAGGGCATTTGAGAACTAGTGTGTAGTGGATTCCACTGAAGTAAGCTAGCCATGTCTTGTTTCCACACTTACAGACCTTCTGGTTCTTCTCGTTGATAATGTCTGTTTCATTCTCCATGTCTTCCACTCTCCTCTTGTCGATTATCACTCTTCGTTTACTACTTCATCCCATGCTAAGTAGAGGCTAATTGTTCCTAAGACCACAAAGAATATCTGTTCTATTTTCCTTATGATGGCATTAGGTTCAATTATTGGATATGCACTGAAGACTAATATCCACATTAGAGATGTAAAAGCTAGTTCACCGAAACAGATAACTCTCAAGTATTTCTTTAATCTCATTGTTCTCTTATCTCCCTAGCCATCTTGTCACATAGTTTCTGAATAGTTGTCACATCAAGGATCCTTACACTACCATCTGGTAGTCTCTCTTTGACAAACACAGTCCCATCCTCTTTGATGTCTTTGAATACTTCAGTCTCTGGTCTCTGCATTATGTCTTCGAGAAACTTCTGTGTCTTCTCATCCTTAGCTTTGATGTTTAAGAAGAGGAATGGTGTCTCTGGTTTGAGGAATCTTGGTTCTCGTAGTTTGCACTTGCCTAAGCAGACCCATTCTGTGTCAGACTGCACCATTAGTCCTCCACATCTGTGGCATCTCTTTATCTTTGGATTCTTATTCTTTTTCATTTCCTATCTCTCCTGTCCATTTACATTTAGGACATTCAGCACTGAAGTCTGTTCGTTTCTTTCCACTCTGCACTTTCAGATTGTATCTAAGTCTCGGATATTCACAGTTAGGACACTTCATTTCTTTCTACCTCCTTTTCTTTTTATTTTTATCCGTCCTATTTGGACTGTCATCTCATTAGCATATGTAGTATTTAGTAGGGTCATCTCTCTTCACCTGCTTCTGTTCTCCTAAGTCTATCATGTCTGGGTTAAGCCATACTTCTATCTGTAGTTGTCTTGCTACATTGTGTTCTGGGTATAGAAAAGGTATGTCATTGATGAATATCGTCTTCTCTCTTTTCTTCTGTTCCATTTTTCAGACCTCCTTCTTGTTGAATACTGTCTAACTCTTTCCTAAACATATCAAGGAACTTGAGCAGTAGTGACTTGCTCAGTGGACTTATGCAGATACACAGTGCTTCAAGGAATGCTTGCAAAGATATGCCAAACTGAACACACCAGACAAGAGCTCTCTTCCATGCACTTATCTCCTGCTTGAATCTGTACTCAATATACTCCTCAGAGAAACCAAAGAGCTTGAAGAGGAACTTCATCTCTTCTTCCTTAGCAAAGTCCTCTGGCTTGAAAAGTAGCTTGTCTTCGAGATGTCCTAGTTCATGTAGGAAGATAACTAACAGATGGTCTTGAGATGGTATGTCTTTAGTACCTAGTATAATCTTAGCTTCAGTCACTCGTAAGCCATTGTGTCTCATCCCACAGTAACCTTCATACCACTTGCCATCGTGTAGTCTTAGAGACAGTGGAATGTTCTTATACCTGTAAAGTGCTATCTCTCGTTCTCCTTCTTCTTCACTATCCATATCTATTCCTCCTTATCCAGAAAGTTATATACTGTCTGCCAAATGAGTTCTTCAGGATTAGGTAGTGTTGGTACTCTTATGCTTGCTACTAGTTCTCCATTCTGTCTGTTGATTATCTCTACATAATGCACATCACTGAGCTTGAATCCTAGTCTTCTTAGGTGTGGTTCTATCAGCCATGCATACAATTGCACTTGAAGTATTCCTAGTCTGATTGTATCTATGTGAGGTTCTTCACCCCATACTGTCTTGAACTCTACTAGACTTACTGTGTCATTACTTACTCTGATGCCATCTGGTCTTCCTACGATGAGAATGTTTCCAGTGAACCTACTCAGATATCTTAGACTTGCATCTAAGTCCTCAGGCTTCATTGTTCCATTAATCTTACTGTACTCTTCGTGTAGTCTGTCTGCCTCTGGAAATCTATTGACTACCATAGGTCTGTCTGGCTCAAGTCTTGTCTGATGTGTGTATGCAAATGCTATGTCGCTGACTCGTATCTTCCTAAGGTTTTCTATTCTTCCTATCATACACATCCCTCCCTATTTGAGTTACTATAATAGGATTGACTTGAGGGAAATGTTCCTTAGCTACTCGTTTAGCTATCTTGTAAGGCATGTAGTCTTTGATACTCTGGTGTTCATCCATTTCCCTCGAGACTTCCTTTCCTGATACCTTTATGACTCCCAGATACTCTAAGGATATTCCATCCTTAGAGATACCTTCACACATCCAATAGGTATCAGGAACAGGTTTCCATCCTCTACTATACTTTCCTTTATATTCCATACACATCCCTCCTATACCTATGAACCCTAGCGTCCCAGGACGCTAAGGTGTAATATGATAAGTGTGAATACAGAAAAAACTCTACAGGCAGACCACTCCTCATCACCTCTAACGGGGCAGAGGTGTCTTTCGCTCTGTGGTGTTTTTGGTTCGGAGTGCTGGAACTGTAGAGTATGGTTAAGAACCCCGTTGCCAATACGATTTGGCTTGACGACTTCAGGTTGCATTGTCTCTCCGAGTTAGTTCGTCTTCCCACTTTCGTGGGCACGTTATGTTCCTCAGAGAGAGCTTGCGTCTTTAGTCGTCGACCCGTGGTCTCCCATTCTACGGGTATTTTCCTATGCAATTTGCCCGTCATAGGTCTGTTCGAGAGGGCTGAAGTCTTCCCTTTAATCACACAATTCGTTTTGTTAGTGTGGTTGCCACTCCACTATTGAGGTTTATTTCGGGTAAACCTCGACGGTGTTCCCTTCGGGAATTGTGTGAGTTCCCTCTCACCTCCCCAGTGAGCCTCGTATGGTTCACACCATATGTGCTCACTTTACCCACTTAGCCCCATCTCGGGGAACCACTTTACCGTGGCTGGTGGGTTCATCGGCTAAGGTAAGCCACCACTTTGGTCCCGCTTACCCAGACCTATGCATGCTTCATCGGAGACAGGGCACTTATGGGATTTCATGCCCTGTTCCTCGTAGCAGTGCAATGAACCCGAAATTCACTGCACTGCGTCACCACATGAAGTGATGACTGTGATAGAGCCATCAGGCTCTTGTGATAGGTAAGTATGAAAGTGTGGATGTTGGGTAATCTTCTATGAGGTATCAATTACCTTCTCGAAGATTACCCTCTTAAGCCATCCACACTGTCGACATGCCCACACGGTATACACTGACAGCATGACTTCACCCTCGACTGTCATTAGAAGCTCTGTTACTGTGTGAGCTTCTAATGTCTCACTACATCTTGGGCAAAGGGCATACCCGATTCTGTGGGCATGTCGTTCTACTTGTCCCGTATTCATATTCGTTTCACCTCCTTTGGCATGACTATGATGGGTGGTGTAGGTGAGTGAGCGAATCACTTTCCACCTACCCTTACCCTATGAGCGTCGTGACATGATATAGTCATGACTTCTTATAAATGTTCCTACTCAGAAACGAGTAGGTGAGTGAATTAATCACATGCTACTAACTTTATGCACTGACAACCAAATAAAGTGGGTTGTTTGTCTATATTGCACGGATTCTTCAGGTGTTTTAAGCAGTTCTTCTTAACCGTCTACCACATCTGGTGCATTTGACTACTGATAGACAACCGATGGGTATGTCTTCGTAGTGGCACGAGTAACCACTCAAACATTTGTCACATTCAAACCTCATTTTATTTCACCTCCTTAAACTTATCACATCGTTTAGATGTGAACATGATACATGATGATATGTGAATGGTAAACTTGTGAACGAGTAAACTTGGAACGGGATACGGAACATTACATTATATGTGTGCCTGAACGGGCTACTGTGCGTGTTACTGTAGTTGCACTCATGGGTTGTTTTTGCAGTTGCACTTCACAGTTGCACTTTTAGGTTGTCCCTGTCAGTTGCACTTGTCAGTTGCACTTGTCAGTTGCACTTACGATTTACTGCGTCGTTGATACCTTGTATTCCATACTGTTTTGTATTGTGTAGTATTCCTAAAGGCTAACCGTCCTTGCAACTCAAAGTTTAACTTCGAGGTATTCTCAAAGGCTACTCCACCTTTCAATTCATAGTTTAACTGTGTGGTATTTTGCCAAACTAATTCACCTTGCAATTTATAGTTTAACCATTTGCATTCAGTAGGGCTTACCCTTTCAGTTGAACTTCTGGGTGCAACTGTGAATTTGCCACTAATTTGAACCCTGTTAGTTGTCCTGTGGTATGCAACTGTTGGGAATCCGCCAAGATGTCCGTGTGGGTAGCTTATGGGTGTCCTTTCTGGTTGAACTCTGCCGTTTACTAACCAATCGTTGAGTTTAATTGTGGATTGTA